>ENA-UESI01000098-UESI01000098.1-human-gut-metagenome-genome-assembly--contig:-NODE-98-length-70825-cov-4.026912_pt1 | contig 70825 bp, 71 predicted proteins | sample MGYA00243005_ERZ508006 | MGnify/ENA primary metagenome ERZ508006 (study PRJEB26167, sample SAMN06115436) | human gut metagenome | host: Homo sapiens | place: China:Shandong | collected 2015-06-10... | reverse complement strand
GGTGGATTGCCCCGCCATCATCATGGCACCATCTTCCGTCCCATCGGGACGGCCCCTGGAGGCACCCCCTATGGAACCGCTTCGTAAAAATCAAATCTACACCGGCGTCGTAGAGTCCTATTCCAGCGAGGGCCTTGGCATTGTCCGCTTGGATGGAGCCGTCGTATTCCTCCCCGGCGCTGTTCGGGGTGAGACCGTGGACCTGCGGATTACCAAGGTTATGAAAACCGCTGCGGCGGGGGAGATTGTCAGGATTCATTCCCCCTCCCCGGAGCGGGCGAAGCCGGAGTGTCCTCACTTTGGCACCTGCGGCGGCTGTGATTTCCAGCACCTCAGCTATGCAGAGGAGCTGTGGGCCAAGCGCCGGCGGGTCCAGGACGCCTTGACCCGCTTGGGCGGCGCCGATTTGCAGGTGGAGGAGATCATCGGCGCGAAGGACCCCACTCACTACCGAAACAAGAGCCAGTACCCAGTGGGTGCGGATGGCTCTATCGGCTTCTATCAGGCTCGGAGCCACCGGGTGGTGCCCATTCGCTCCTGCTTGATTCAGTCGGAGGTCTCCGACCGGATCGCCGGGGCTGTGAGAGCTTGGATGAAGCGGTATCATGTTTCCGCCTATGACGAGAACACTGGCAAGGGGCTGGTGCGCCATGTTTACGTCCGGGTGAACCGGAAGGGGGAGAGCCTCTGCTGTTTGGTGGCAAACGGCAGACAAGTGCCTCGGGAACCGGAGCTGGCGGCCCTGGTCCGTGCCGCCGCGCCCAAGACGGTGGGTGTGGTGCTGAATACTAACACCAGCCGTGGAAACGTGATCCTGGGGGAGCGCTACCGCACCCTCTGGGGGCAGGATTTTTTGATGGATACCCTCTGCGGACTGGAATTTAAACTCTCTGTCCCCTCCTTTTACCAGGTGAATCGGGAGCAGGCGGAGGCTCTCTACGGAAAGGCCCTGGAATTTGCCGCCTTGACCGGAGGGGAGACGGTGCTGGACCTCTATTGTGGTACTGGCACTATTACATTGTGCATGGCGCAGCGGTCAAAACGGGTTATTGGCGCAGAGATTGTACCCCCCGCCATCGCAGACGCCCGGGAAAACGCGGCGCGCAACCATATTAAAAATGCAGAGTTTTTCTGCGGCGATGCAGCGGAGGTGGCGGTCAAGCTGGAAGGAGAGGGACTCCGGCCTGACGTTGTTACTATAGACCCGCCGCGAAAGGGACTCAGTCCGGCGGTGATTGCCTCCATCGCAGGGATGGCGCCGGAGCGGGTAGTCTATGTCTCCTGCGACCCTGCCACCCTGGGAAGGGATGTGAAGATCTTCTCTGGCTTTGGCTATCAGGCTGCGCGGGCCTGTGCCGTGGACATGTTCCCGGCAACCCGCCACGTGGAGACGGTGCTTCTCCTTGTGCGGGGGCCCCATAACGGAGCCTAACCAGGAAATCAGCAGGCTCACACATTCTCAGCCTGCTTTCGTTGATTTTTCAAAGCCGGAGAACAGCCCCGTTTTCCCATAAAGGTCTGAGAGATCTTACCGACTCTATAGACGGTGGCTTTAATGGCCTCCCGCAGCTGTACCAGTTCCAGTTGCTCCTCGGAAAGAACCAGTGTGATTCCCTTGCTGGGGGAGGTGTGGCCTTTTTGGCCCAGAAGGCGCGGCGGACAGCGCTGATGATATGGGACTCGCACATACTGCGCTGCATTCCTCAGATTTGAACGGTGGTCTGTATCGTAAGACGCCTTCTTTCTTGGCTGGAGCAAGGATTAGCCATAACTAACTGCCGAGGAAGAAAAGCAGGCGGGAATATCCCGCCTGTAGATCTGGTTATAGCGTCAGGGAAGGGGCGGCATAGGTGCGGCTGAGCAGCTCGCTGTTGAGCATATAAAGGCTTCTGGCGTCGTCGCCATAGAGACGCATTTTGGTGATCTGATCACTGGAGTTTTTTTCCTCCTCGCCCTGTTCCTTGATAAACCAGTCCAGGAACTGAGTCGTGCGGAAGTCGTTCGCCTTCTGGGCGGCGGCATAGATGTTGTTGATCAGAGAAGTGACGTATTTCTCGTGGGCTAGGGCTGCCTCCAGAGGTTCCATCAGGGTAGAGAAGGTCTTGTCCGGCTTGTCAATGGCCAAGAGAGTGACCGGTTCATCATTGTTGTGCAGATAATGATAGAAGAGCATGGCGTGATCCATCTCTTCCTTGGCCTGGATTTCATACCAGTTGGCAAAGCCGTCCAGCCCCTTGTCATCATAATAATTGGCAATGTCCAGGTAGAGATAGGCGGAATAGAATTCCTTGTTGATCTGCTCATTCAGCAGCTTGGAAACAGTCTGATCCATCATAGATACCTCCTGATTACTGGAAAAATTATGCCGGGTTTTCGCTAAAAGTATAGCATGCCAGAGCAGAATGTCAAGCCGGAAAAGCGCTGCACGAAACAGTGTCAGTCTGCCTCGTCAATCAATCCTGCCTGTTTTGCATAGGCAACAATTTTTTCAAAGGATTCTACGCTAATGTCATGCTCGATTTTGCAGGCGTCCGCAGCGGCGGTTTCCTCACTGACGCCAAGATGCTGCAAAAACTGGGAGAGCAGCCGGTGGCGTGTATAAATCCGCTGGGCAATCTCCATACCGGAGGGCAGCAGTGAGAGATATCCCTCGGCATCCATCTCGATATAGCCGTTTTCCCGCAGACGCTTCATGGCAATACTGACACTGGGCTTTGAAAAGTTCTTTTCCCGCACAATATCAATGGAGCGCACCAGGCCCTGTCGTTCTTTCAGAATCAGAATTGCCTCCAGATAATCTTCTGCGGATTCGTGAATATTCATAAAAAAAGCTCCTTGCTACAATGACAATGACATGAGATTAACACAAAGCTGCTGGAATTGCAAGAAAATTTAACCTGGGGGACTTGACAAGTGCGGTTAGACGCTGTAAACTTTAGCCGTCAAATGGTTAGAGATATCTAACTGCTGCTTTCATCAAGTTGGCTGGAGGAGACTGGCGTTCTCTAAAGGAGGGGGTTGCATGATGCCATTGTCAATGGCTAAAGTGGGCGAAACTGTGACAATCCGAAAAATTACTGGCAAAGACCAAATTCGCCAACATCTGGCGGAGCTGGGATTCGTGGTGGAAAGCGATGTCACTGTCGTTTCAGAACTTGGAGGCAATCTGATCTTACAGGTGAAGGACAGCCGGGTGGCCCTGGACCGAACTATGGCAAACCGGATCATGATTTGAATGGAGGAGGAAATTGCATGAAGACTTTGAAAGATGCCAAGGTTGGAGAGAGCGTCACTGTATCCAAGCTCCATGGCGAGGGACCTGTGAAGCGCCGCATTATGGACATGGGAATCACTAAGGGGGTGGAGATCTACGTCCGGAAGGTGGCGCCCCTGGGTGACCCCATGGAGCTGAATGTCCGTGGGTATGAGTTGTCTATCCGAAAGGGCGACGCGGAAATGATTGAGGTTGTTTGAAGGATTCCGATTAGAAAACTGGCAGAAAGGGCGGCAGAGACCGCCAATTCTTAACAATATAAGTTAGCTATATCTAACTTTGGAGAGGAGAACGATATGGACATGAAAATTGCACTGGCCGGCAATCCAAACTGCGGCAAAACAACGCTGTTCAATGCGCTGACTGGCTCCAATCAGTACGTGGGCAACTGGCCCGGCGTCACGGTGGAAAAGAAGGAGGGGAAGCTGAAGGGCCACAAGGACGTGGTGATTCAGGACCTACCCGGCATCTATTCCCTCTCTCCCTATACCCTGGAAGAGGTGGTGGCCCGGAATTATCTGGTGGGTGAAAAGCCAGACGCCATCTTGAATATTGTAGACGGCACCAATATTGAGCGGAACTTGTACTTAACCACCCAGTTGATCGAGCTGGGGCTGCCAGTCGTCGTGGCAGTCAATATGATCGACTTGGTGCGCAAGAACGGAGACCAGATCGACCTGAAGAAGCTGGGAGACGCCTTGAGCTGCGTGGTGGTGGAAATGTCGGCGCTGAAGGGCGAGGGCGGCATGGCTGCCGCGGAGAAGGCAGTTTCTCTTGCAAAGCTCCACCAGGCCGGTGAACTGCCCCATGTATTTACTGGAAGCGTGGAGCACGCCATTGCACATATTGAGGAGTCCATCCAGGGCAAGGTAGACGATCAGTATCTGCGCTGGTATGCCATCAAAGTTTTTGAACGGGATGAAAAGGTCCTGGAGGCTCTGAAGCTGAATAGGGACCTGGCGGAGCATCTGGAGGCACACATTGCTGACTGCGAAAAAGAGCTGGACGACGACGCCGAGTCCATCATCACCAACCAGCGCTATACATATATCAATAGCATTGTCACCAAAGCCGTGAGGAAGAAGGCTCCCAAGGGCAGTCTCTCTGTCTCCGACAAGATCGACCGGATCGTAACCAACCGGATTCTGGCCTTGCCGATTTTCGCGGGAGTCATGTTCCTAGTGTACGCCATCGCCATGGGCGGCTACCCCTTCTCTATCGGCACCATGGGTACCGACTGGGCCAACGACGTGCTCTTCGGTGAGTGGGTACCGGGGCTGTTTGACAGCATCCTGGGTGCCCTGGGCGTTACCGAGGGCTGGCTCTACGGCCTGATTCAGGACGGCATTGTGGCCGGTGTGGGCGCGGTGCTGGGCTTTGTACCCCAGATTCTGGTGCTCTGCTTCCTGTTGGCGCTCATGGAGGATGTGGGCTACATGGCCCGTATTGCGTTCGTCATGGATCGGATTTTCCGCCGCTTTGGACTCTCCGGCAAGAGCTTCATCCCCCTGCTGGTGGCCACCGGCTGCGGCGTGCCCGGCATCCTCGCCTCCCGGACCATTGAGCAGGACCGAGACCGGAAGATGACCATCATGACCACCGGCTTTATTCCCTGCGGCGCAAAGCTGCCCATCATTGGCCTCTTCGCGGGCGCCGTGTTTGGAAACTCCGCCTGGGTGTCCGTTTCCGCGTTCTTCATCGGCATCGCTGCAGTGGTGGTCTCCGGAATCATGCTCAAGAAGTTCAAGGCCTTTGCCGGTGAGCCCGCGCCCTTTGTTATGGAGCTGCCGGCTTATCACGCGCCCTCCATCATGAATGCCCTGCGCTCCATGTGGGACCGCGGCTGGGCCTTCATCAAGCGCGCGGGCACTGTGGTGCTTATCAGCTCCATCGTGCTCTGGTTCCTCCAGAGCTACGGCTTTGTAGACGGCGTGTTCCAGGCTGTGGAGGACAATAATCACTCCCTGTTGGCCGCCATCGGCAACGGCATCGCCTGGATTTTCTACCCACTGGGCTGGATGGGCGACATGGCATGGAAAGCAACCGTGGCCACCTTCACCGGCCTCATCGCAAAGGAGGAAGTGGTCAACACCTTCGGCGTGCTGTATAACTATGCGGGTGAGATCGACCTCATGGAGGACAGCTCTCCCATCTGGGCCTTGGTGGCTGCGGATTTCAACGCTCTGACCACCTATTCCTTCATGATCTTCAACCTGCTGTGCGCGCCCTGCTTTGCCGCCATGGGCGCCATCAAGCGGGAGATGAACAACTGGAAGTGGACTCTGGGCGCTATCGGCTACATGTGCGGCTTTGCGTATGTGATCGCCATGATCGTGTATCAGATCGGCGGCATCCTCACCGGCGTTGCCTCCTTCAGCATCTGGACAGTGGTTGCCGTGGCCGCGCTGGCCGGTCTGCTGTATCTGCTGTTCCGCAAGGGCTATCAGCCTGAGGGTGAGATTCATCACCTGACATCTGTGGCTGCCGCCGCGACGAAGTAAAGAGGGCAGTATGTTTGGAAATATTGTTGTCATTTTGGCGCTGGTTGCCGCTGTGACTCTGGCCGTCCGCTCTTTGTGGAATTCTCACAGGAATGGCGGAGGCTGCGGTGGAGACTGCTCCAACTGCGGCAGCTGCGGGGGCTGCCGCAGCAAATAAAAATTCTGTCGAAAGGGGACGCGAGCGCAAGACCGCTGCTTGCGTCCCTTTTCTATCTTGTGGAATGGAGGAATCATGATGGAGCTGACGCAAACACATCTGCGCTATCTGCTGGCGATTTATGATCTGGCACAGACTACTCCGGGAGTGAGCGCCGGGGATGTGTCCAAGGTCCTGGCTGTATCGAAACCATCTGTCACACGGATGATGGGGCTGCTCATGGAAAGGGGACTGCTGGTTCGGGAGCGGTATGGCAAGGTTTTTTTGACAGATGCCGGCGTCCTGGCCGCCCGTGATTATCAGGGAAGAATGGAACGGCTGCGGGAGCTGATTCCCAAGATGGGATTGTCCCTGAGCGAAGAGGAACTGGCAGACACGGCCTATCTCCTGGCAGCGGCGCTTCCAGAGCATGCCACCAGTGCGAAATAGAAAGTCCGACCGATGGGGGCTCCAGAAAAGGCCTTCTCAAAGAAAGTGAATGTGTGATATGCCGCCCTTGTCCGCGCTGCATGCCGCGCAAAGAATAGGAAGCGTTTCGAGACTGTTTGAGAGGAGTTTTCTGTATAAGCTGGGCACAGATATAACGGCTGCTTCGGTATAGGGCTGCCTCCTTGCTGTGTCTGGAGAAGTGAAGAGACTCAGATGGTTTTTTGCAAACAAAAAAGAATCTTGAAAAATTCAAAAAAAGGGGTTGACAAGATATAGGAGTTATGGTATATTATGCATGTAGTTAGTTAATACTAACCACTGCGGGCAATAAAACGGCTCGCAATTTTAAAAACCGATGGTTAGCTTATACTAACTTAAGGGGCGCAACCAAAGTGAACAGTTGAGAGCTATATAGAAAAGAGGCTTTCGGCGGCGCGGGCAGGCGGTTTACTTTGGAGAACTGGAACAGGGAGACGCCAGGCCATGGGGGTTGATCTACCTGCAGGTTTAAGCGTCAAAACGCTTCAGCCAGTTCAGACAGGGACTTGACAAAGGGCTCCTGTTCGGATGGCAATTCAGACAGGCTGGAAGGAATGATGTGATGAACAAAGTAGCAATCGTTTATTGGAGCGGCACCGGCAATACAAAAATCATGGCCGAGTGCATTGCGGAAGGCGTGAAGGCAGCCGGCGCAGAAGTGGAACTGCTTAATCCCACAGAATTTTCAGACGCCCGGTGGCGGGAGTTCGGCGTGGTGGCCTTTGGTTGTCCAGCCATGGGTGCTGAACAGCTGGAAGAAGAGGAAGTAGAGCCGATGTTTGAGGGCTTGACAGGGACGTTAAGCGGCAAGAAGATCGCTCTCTTTGGTTCTTACGGCTGGGGTGACGGCCAGTGGATGCGCGATTGGTGTGCCCGCTGCGACGACGCCGGTGCAAACCTCTATGATGCAGAAGGCCTTATGGCACACGAAACGCCTGACGATGCAGCCCAAGAAGCTTGCCGGGAACTGGGTCGAAAGCTGGCTGCCTGGTAAAATTTTTACACACTCTCTCTTGATTAACACTTATCTCCTTTTTTCCCCTCAATGGCCCCGCACGGCTCTGCTGTGCGGGGCCTACTCCTGTTTGCCTTTTGGTGAGTCTGCTTCCGTGCTCTCTAGGATGGCTGAGAGGTGATGGACAGCAGAGGAGATGGGACAAGCTGCCGCTTTGGAGCTGCAGTGGAACCACATTACTGTAGACTTTTTTCAAGAAGAGGGCTGGCCTCTCCGCAGAGAGACCAGCCCTCTTCTGCCTTGCGCAAAGATGCTTGGTGCGTAGTGAGAATTCATGCAGGCTTCACAAAAAGACCGGTGGCTTCACAGATGATCAGCAGCGGGAAAATCGATAAACAGTCCGTTGGCGGTAGACCTCTCCCGCCTGCAGAACAGGGGATGGAAACTCTGGATGGTGGATGGCGTCAGGAAAGTGCTGGGTCTCTAGACAGACGGCGTGCCGTGGACCGTAGAGCACACCCCCCTTACCCTGCCGCTCCGACAAAAAACCGGCGGTATAGAGCTGTAAGCCCTCCAAAGAGGTTTCCAGCTCCATCCGGATGCCAGTGCGGGGACAGTACATTACCGCTGCCGGGCCTTCCTCTCCGGAGAGGACCAGGTTGTGATCATACCCCTGGCTGGCGCGGAGCCAGGGATCGTCCAGCCGCTGGCCCAAGACGGCGCCTTGGCGCAGGTCCAAGGGGGTGCTATCTACCGGGGCGATCTCTCCGGTGGGGATGTTTCCGTCCCCTGTGGGGGTGTAGCAGTCGGCGCGCAGGGTCAGCTTGTGGTCCGAAACCGGCCCGCCATCGTGCCCCGCCAGGTTGAAATAGGCGTGGTTGGTGAGATTCACCAACGTGTCTCGGTCAGAGACAGCCTGGTAGTCGATGACCAGCGCACCGCCCTCCAGGCTGTATGTGACCTCCGCCCGCAGCGTGCCGGGATAACCCTCCTCCCCGTCCGGGGACTCCAGGAAGAAGGTCACGCCGCTTTCAGAGCAGGCGTAGCGCCAGAGCTTTTGATGGAAGCCCGTCAGCCCGCCGTGGAGATGATTGCCACCCTCGTTGGCACTCAAGCGGAACTCCTTACCGCTCAAGCGGAAGCAGGCGCCGCCGATCCGGTTGGCACACCGGCCGATGGTGCCCCCCAGACAGGCGTCCAGGGTTTCATAGCTCACAAGGTCATCGTAGCCCAGGACCACGTCGATCCGCTCGCCCGTCCGATCCGGCACCCACAGCGCTCGGACCGCTGCGCCGAAGGGAAGTAGCTCCACGGAAAGCTGCTCGTTGAAGAGGACGATCAGCGGAACCTCCTGCTCATGATGATGACCAAAGGGTATGATTCGATACATCATGGAGACCTCCCCTCAGCGGACGCTGTCCACAAACCGCAAAAATGCCGCCTGGCCCTCCGGCGTGCGTTTATAGACGCCGGCGTGCTCCAGAACTTGAGCAAAGACGGCGCCCACCTCCTGCTGCAAAATATCCCCAGCATTGTTCGCCGTGAAGGTATAGCGGGTCCGCAGCTCCTCGGCCCAATCAGCGTGCTTTTCCAGGGCCGTATGCTCTCGGGGATTGCCATTGGCGGCTAGGACCTCCCCCAGCTCCGCCAGCTCATCCTTGAGGCGAGCCGGCAGCACTGCAAGGCCCATCACCTCAATGAGGCCGATGTTCTCCTTTTTGATGTGGTGCAGCTCTTGGTGGGGGTGGTAAACACCTAGCGGGTACTCAGGCGTTGTGAGATTGTTGCGCAGAACTAAATCCAGTTCAAAACGCCCCTCCCGCACGCGGGCGATAGGGGTGATGGTGTTGTGGGGTTCGCCGCCGGTCTCCGCCAGGATGAAGGCGTCTTCATCCGTGTAGCCCCGCCAGGAGAGCAGGATGCGATCCGCCAAGTCCACTAGGCGGGCATCATCGGCACAGCGCAGACGGAGAACGGACATGGGCCACTTGACAATTCCGGACTCTACGTCGTCAAAGCCAGGGAAAGAGACGGGTGTCTCCACCGGAGCCTGCTCCATGGCGAAAGTATAGCACCCGCCCTGGAAGTGGTCATGGCTGAGGATGGACCCCCCCACGATGGGAAGGTCCGCGTTGGAACCCACGAAGTAGTGGGGGAACTGTTTGACAAAGTCCAGCTGCTTGCGGAAGGTGGAGCGGTCGATTTTCATAGGCACGTGGACGCCATTGAAGACAATGCAGTGCTCGTTGTAGTAGACATAGGGGGAGTACTGGAAAAACCACTCCTGCCCATCGATCATGATGGGAATGACGCGGTGGTTCTGACGGGCGGGGTGGTTGAGCCGCCCGGCGTACCCCTCGTTCTCCCGGCAGAGCTGGCACTTGGGATAGCCGCTCTGAGGCGCCGTCTTGGCGGCGGCGATAGCACGGGGGTCCTTCTCCGGCTTCGAGAGATTGATGGTGATGTCCAGATCGCCGTAGGGTGTAGGGGAGACCCACTTCTGGTCCTTTGCGATGCGGTAGCGGCGGATATAGTCCGTGTCCTGGCTGAAGCGGTAGTACCAGTCCGTGGCGGCCTTGGGGGAGACGGTATACTGCTCTGAAAAGGTCCTGTATACCTGGGAGGGACGGGGCGTCAGCCGTCCCATCAGCTCCGTGTCAAAGAGGTCTCGGCTGGTGACATCGCTTGCCGCCAGCCCTTGTTCCACGGCGTATTGAGTCAGTGCCGTCAGGATTTCCTCCAGGGAGAGATTCGGCACCGCCGCCGGCTCCTCATAGGCGGAGAGGCCTAAAGGCGGCAGCAGACGGTTAATCGCCCAGGTCCGATCCAGCGGTTCGATCAACTTTTTTGAGACGGCGTAATCCGCCAGGGCCGCAATATATGTATCAATCATAGAATCCCTCCTGCTGAATCTGGATGCTGCCAATGGGACGGATCGTCACCACGTGGCAGCTCCCTGTGCCCAGCACGGCCTCGGTTTTTTCCTGGAATTCAGCCAGGATGTCCAGGGGGACAAAGGCCTGAGCGGTGCCGGCAAAGCCGCCGCCATGTACCCGGACAGCTCCCCGGCCCTGCAGAATGCGCTCGCAAAGGGCCAGAGTTACCATCAGCTCCTGATGGGCGGTCTGACCGGTAGGAACAACATTTTGGAGGTACATGGCGGAGGACCGCCCAGATTCCTGCACCAGAGATAAAAAGCGGTTAAAATCCCCTTTCCGCAGAGCCTGGGCCTCTTCCATAGCCCGGCGGTTCTCCGCATAAAAATGGAAAGCACGCAAAACGGCTCTGTCACCCGCGGCAGCCCGGACCTGGGGCAAGTAGGAGAGAAATTCCTCCTCGGAAATCTCACGCAGAACTTCCTTGCCAAAAAAGCCGCAGACTGCCCGCAGTTCATCCGTGATGGCAGCGTACTCGGCGGTCAGATCCGCGTGGTCCGCACCGGAGTCCAGAATGCAAAGGCCGTAGCCCGCCGCAGTCAGGTCCAGGGAGATTTGTTCCACTGTGGGATGCGCCGTATCCGCAAAGTCAATGGCCACCACACCGCCGACGGAAGAGGCGGTCTGGTCCATCAGCCCGCAGGGCTTGCCAAAGAAGACATTTTCCGCATACTGCCCGATTTGGGCCAGTTCTACTGGGGTGCATCTGCCGCCGAAGAAGAGCTCGTTGAGCATGGTTCCGATCAGCACCTCAAAGGCGGCAGAGGAGGAGAGTCCGCTGCCGCCAGGGACCGTGGAGGTGATACAGGCGTCCAGCCCGGCACCCTGCAGTGGGCAGCCTAGCTCAGCCATCCGGGCGGCCACACCGCGAATCAGAGCGGCAGAGGTGTTGGCCTCCTCCGACTTAGGCGTTAGATCTCTCAGGTCCACAGTGATGAGGGGATAGCCTTGGGACTGGACACGGATTTGTCCGCCGGAGTTCGGAGCCGCTGCGGCCAGAATATCCAGATCCACCGCTGCGGCCAGCACACAGCCGCGTTGGTGATCCGTATGATTGCCGCCCAGCTCCGTGCGGCCGGGGGCGCTGAACAGAACATTGGGCTTACAGCCAAAGACGGTTTTAAATTCTTCCAAAAGCGCGGCGCAGCGCGCACGGACAGGACTGCCATACAGGCGAGTGAGGGCCGCGTCCAGCTGGCCCCGCATCAGGCAAGCGTGTAAATCTGTCATGGGGGGTTCCTCCTCAAGATGTTGTGAGATCGGCTGGCAGGAAGGCATCCAGGTTTTCCCGCGTGACGGCTGTGTAATGAAGCCATAGATAGGTGCCGTCTGTCAAATCCAAAGTTTCAGACGGGTTTTGTCCCTCTACCAGTGCGGTGATCAGAGAGAGAATACCCGCCGCCTGACCAGCGGCGTCATTCTGGACAGTACCGGCCAATGTACCAGCGGCCAGGGCCTCCAGTGCCGGGGGCGTTGCGTCCACACCCACAATCAAGGGAAGGTCCGTCATGCCCATTTCCAGGCAGGCGTCAATGGCGCCTAGGGCCATGTCATCATTGTTGGCAAAGACCACCTCTATGGCACTGCCAAATTCCGATAACCACTGGTGCATCCGGATGCTAGCCTGGCCGCGCTGCCAGTCAGCGGTGTCGTTGGCCAGCTTCTCTGTGGGAACGCCGGCATCTGTCAGGGTTCGGATGCTGTATTCGGTTCGCAGAAGCGTGTCCTGATGGCTGGCTTCGCCTTCCAGCATGACGTATTGTAAAATCCCGTCGCCGTTGCGGTCCACGCCGCCCTGTTCCCAGGCGTCCAGAACGATCCCGCCCTGCAAATAGCCGGCGTCCTCAGCCGGGAGGCCCACATAATAGGCGTGCTCCCAGCGGCGCAGATCCTCCAGAACTGGCTCCCGATTAAAGAAAATGACAGGAACGCCAACAGCTTGGGCCTTGTCAATGATCACGGCGGCTGCGGTCCGGTCCACCATGTTGACGCAGAGCACATCATAGTCCTGATCCAGAAAGCGGTCCACCTGCTCATTTTGAACGGACTGGCTGCTGCGGCCATCGACGATACTAAGATTGATCTTGATGTTGTGGGTTTCCTCCTCCTCCAGAGCAAATTGCTGCAGGTTCTGGGCTACGGTGGAGATGAAGGTGTCATTTTGCTGATAGAGCGCGACACCCACCCGGATGGTGGACGGCGTCTGCTGAGCGCCGCAGGCAGTGAGTCCTGCCAGCAGGACGAAAAAGGAGAACAAAGAGAATCGCAGTTTCATGGGACCTCCTTTCGAGGACTAGACCACAGGGAATAGCAGCTTCTGGTTATCAGGCAGATACATGGTCTCCTGCCGGATCACAGTAAAAGGCAAAGAGGATAGTGGAGACGCTAACTGATTTCTGGCAAGGGCGGCAGTATGCTGCACCGCCAGATATCCGGCGGAGAATGCATTGTGTGCAACAATCGCGGTGACGTCATTTTCCTCCAGGCCCGCGGCAATTGCCGAGGTCGAACCGGTGCCATAGAGCAGGGGGAAGCGGTCGGAAGATTGGGCGACCTCCACAGCCCGCTCCAGAGCGGAGGCCTCAAATGCGACAATCGCTTGGACCGGGCTGGAAGAAAGTGCAGCGGTCAGATCGGCAGACAGGTTTTCCGTTCGGCGGCAGATCAAAACCTGTCGGTCCTCTGCCTCTAAAAGAGCAGCGGCAGCCTCTAGCTGTTCCCGGATTCCGTTGTCTCCGCCAGCACTGTCCAAAAGCAAAACCGTGCCGCCAGCGCTGACACCGTTCAGGGCGGCCTGTCCCAGAATCTGGCCCACGGCGGCGTTATCCACGCTGATGCAGCCCCGGGCGCCCTGGGCGGTCATGTCTGTCTCCAGAGTTACCAGGGAGGACTTGGCAGCGGCAGCGGACACCGCGTCGGCCATGGATGTACGATCAGCTGGAATCAGCAGGATTGCAGAGGCGCCGGCTTCCACCTCGCGCTGAAGGAGTTGGATCTGCTCCTCCGCGCTGTTGTCCGCAGTAGGGGATAAAAACCGCAGCTCCACATTCAGATCCGCTGCCGCCTGCTCCATTCCCTGGCGAGTGGTAGAGAGAATAGAACTGTCCGCCTCCCGAAGAATGACAGACATTTCCAGCAGAGCCGGATGGCGCTGAGCGCTGTTTGGTGCAAAGGCCAACATGGAAAAGAGCGCAATCAGGCCCAAGAGGGGCAGCACCAACTGCAGCAAAATTTTCCGCTTCAAACCGGTCCCTCCTTTCGATAGGCCGCAGCCGCCGATTCATCCAGGGCTGGAATCCGGATGCGCACGGTGGTGCCGCTGTCCGGCTCACTGAGGATGGTCAGGCCATAGGTGGGGCCAAATGTCAGCTGAATCCGCTGGTGGACATTGCGAAAGCCGATTCCAGAGCCCTTGGCTCCCGAAACTGCCGGACCATGGGGAGAGAGCAGCTGCTCCACCAGGTCCTCCGGCATGCCGGGGCCGTTGTCCGCAACCTCAATGATAACGTCCTCGCCATCCCGGAAAGCCCGGATGTGGATTTCACCGTCGCCATCGGCATAGGCCATACCGTGATAAATGGCATTCTCCAAAATGGGCTGAATGATCAGCTTGATGGTGTAGAGGGACTCTACACCGCTCTCCGCCGTAATATCGGCGGAGAATTTATTTTTGTAGCGCATTTTTTGAATGGTGAGATAGTGTCTGGCATGCTCCAGCTCATCGGCAATGGGAATGATGTTGCTGCCCCGGCTCAGAGAGATGCGGAAAAAGCGAGCAAGAGCTGTGAGCATTACCACCGCATCCTCCGTGCGGCCATTTTCCGTCATCCACACCACACTGTCCAGGGTGTTGTAAAGGAAATGGGGATTGATCTGGGACTGCAACACATCCAGTTCGCTGCGGCGCTTTTGCTCCTCTTGTTCCAGGATGTCGTCCATCAGATGGCGCAACGTGGAGACCATGGACTGGATAGAGCGGCTTAGATGTTCCAGCTCGTGGGGGCCGTTGACGCTGAAATCCACGCCCTCCTGGCCGGCCTCCAGCTCCCTGACAGCCCGGTCCAGCTTTTTCATGGGGGCCGTAATCCACTCGGAGAGCCGCAGATTGACAAATACCAGCAGGAAGATGGAAAAGAGCACAATGAAGAAGAAAAACAGGAGAATCTGGCCGTAGTTATCCAGAACCTGCTCTGCAGGAACCACACCCACCAGCTTCCAGCCGGTATAGCCCACCGTTTTTACAGTAACCTGCCGCTGTTGACCCTGGAAGGTCTCGGTATGGCTGCCGTCAGGATAACCGGCAGCAGTCAGGTTGTTTTCCTCCAGAAGCCCTGCGTAGATCAGCTGCTGGCGGGGGTGGTAGATCAGCTCTCCACTGCTGTCGGTCAGATAGAGATAGCCCTGGTCATAGGCGAAGGTGACATCCTTACAGAGCTGTTCAATGCCGCTGAAATTCATATCCACCAGCAGAACGCCGCTTTCGATGGAGCCCCTCCGGGTCAGCTCCACCTGACGGCTTAGGGATACCACCCAGCGGTAATGATGGTCCGGGTCTTGGAAGAGATTCTGCACATGGGGCGTTGAGAAGTGGAGATTTTCAATCTGCTCCATAGCGGTGGTGAACCAGATCTCCCGGGCGGGAGTGACGCTGGGCTTGAGTGCTGCAAGCGGTGCGGCGGCAATCAGATCCCCCTCTTGGGAGAACACAGCGATGGACACCAGAGAGTCCCGGTTGTTTTCATACAGCAGGTCCAGCGCTGCATCCAGATCTCCCTCGGCCGCTAGGTCCAGGTCCTTGATCACCTGATAGTAGGCGGTGTTGGATACCCGCATCATGGACCGCAGATAGTGATCCAGATTCCGGTTGACCTGCGAAAGTACCTGCTTGCTGCTCTCCGCTGCCAGAGCATTGGAGGTGGCGGAGAACCGCAGGAACAGCGCCAGCCCCATGAACACCATGCCCACAATGGCGACAGCGGTAAAGGACAAAGACAGGACAAACTGGATGCTGGAGCGGTGATAGAGCGCCTGCCACCGCTGGCGCAGGGACTGCCGCATGGAACGCCCTCCTCCCTGATGCTACCCGGCGCGAAATTTGGTGGGGGTTACGCCAAAGTGCTTTTTAAAGACATAGCTGAAGTAGTTGGGGTCCTCATAACCGCATTGACGGGCAATGAGATAGGTCTTTTCCTCTGTGCCCCGCAGAGCCTCGGCAGCCGCCTCCATCCGCACAACAGTAACGTAGGCGGTAAAGCTCATACCGGTTTCCCGCTTAAAGAGGGTGGAGAAGTAGGCGGGACTCAGATGCAGATGGGCACAAAGCCGCTCCACCGATAGATCGCTCTCTCGGTAGTGCTGCCGGATAAATTCCTTCGCCTGCTCCACAGTACGGCCGGCAGAGTCTGAGCGCTGGCGGTGAATCATGGATTGAATCCGCAGGCACCGCTCCAGACACCACTCTCCCATGGCCTCTAGGGAGGGAAAGTCTGTGGCCTGTACAGCGCCGGTGAAGCCGGTTCCGAAAACGTCTTCCATGGCTAGGTTGGCCCGCCGGGTCAGTTTCAAAAGACAGGTAAGGAGTTCTAAAAAGAAGAGGTTATATGGTCCTGGCGGAGGGTTGGCGTCACGGAGCTTTTCCGTCAGGCTCTCCACCGCTGAGCGAATTTCCGCCTCGCCGCCTAGTTTTACAGCGGAAGCAAGCGCGTGCTCGTCAGATTCGTCAAAGGAGAGACTGACGCCGCTCTCAGGCTCCAGGTCCCCGATATAGATGGCCCTGCCCCGGCCCACAAAGGCGCGGTAATCCAGGGCGGCCCTGGCCCCGGCTGCCGACTGGGCCAGTCCCCCCAGCTGTTGGCAGGGAGCACCCACTCCAATGGTCAGCGTCAACCCCAGATAAGAGCCTGCCAGGGTGCAGACCCGGCCCAGCACCTGGATCAGGTCGTAAACGGTAAACCCCTTTTGAAGAGCGGCGATCAGAGCCGCAGCATCGTTATATAAAAATGTCTTACATCCCACGTGGGATAGATTTTCCTCCAGAAGCTGCTGAATGGAAAGCGGCGCCATGGTGCTTTTCAAACCACCGCTGCCGATATGGGCCAGAGCGGCCACCCAGCCGCCTTCAGAGTACAGGTCGATGTCAAGGCGTCTGGCCTGGGCAGCCTCCTGGCCAGGAGGAATACGGCCGTCCAGCAGACGGGTATAGAAAAGCTCCTGCAAAACGGGCAGGCTCTCCGTGTACTGGGAGCGAAAAAACTCCATATTCTGGCGCTCGGTACGCTCCCGGTCCAGCTGATCCTTCAGCCTGCGCAGTACGGCGGAGAGCTCGGCGGCATTGATAGGCTTGAGAATGTATTCCGACACATTCATCTGAATGGCCTGCTTGGCATACTCGAAGTCGTCAAAGCCGGAGAACACGACAAACTTGGATGCTGGCAGCTGCTCCGTCAGAATACGGCATAGCTCCAGGCCGTCTAGGAAAGGCATCTTGATATCGGTGAGGACCACGTCCGGCAGCAGAGACTCCGCCAGCTCCAAAGCATCCTGCCCGTTGTCGGCCTCGCCCACCAAGGTAAAGCCAAGCTCGGCCCAGTCCATCTTCTGGCTGATTCCAACCCGGATATCCTCCTCGTCGTCTGCCAGCAGTACCTTATACGGCTCCATGGCGCGCTCCTTTCCTCATATCTGCACATGGCTATGGTGATGTAGCTGTGCGAGTGTTGTCCTGTTTGCCTGCGGGACAAAGAAACTGATATTCACCACCTGTTTCATGGGAGTATCAGCGGCGGTATCAATGTAAAATCCCATTGTGGTATGCCAATGGAAAAATTCTGTATAATAGCCGCTTTGCGGCAATATACCACAGGTGCAAAGCAACGTTGTGGTATATCAAGAAAAAATCCTGTATAATAGCCGCTTTGCGGCTATTATACCATATTTCACTAGAAAAGAAAGGGGCACGCAGCTGCGTGCCCCCAGTTTGGTGCGCAAAAAATCGTAAACCAGGCAGCAGGAAGACGGAATGTGGACGGGGAATTGAGTGTCCCGCACCATTCAGGTCAAATCGTTTCCATACATACAAGCTGTGAAATCTGATCCCTCGTGTGAAAAGGGACTCATTTCTTGACCAGGTACTTCCGCATATCCAGCGCGCAGGCAAACAGAATGATGCCGCCTTTGACCAGATAAATCAGGTCCTGAGGCACTTGAATCATGGTCAGGCCCACAAAGATGAGGCGCAACATCAAAACGCCGATGATGATGCCGCGAATTTTACCAATGCCGCCCACAAAGCTGACACCGCCGATGACGCAGGCCGCGATAGCGTCGGACTCATAGTTCATGCCGGTGTTGGCAGTGTTGGAGGCAACGCGGGCACCCTCAATGAAGCCGGTGACGGCATACATGGCGCCGGCCAGGGCAAAGACCATGATGGTGGTGGCAAACACGTTGACGCCGGAGACGCGGGCGGCCTCCTCGTTGGCGCCCAGGGCGAACATGTTCTTGCCGAAGGTGGTCTTATTCCAAATAAACCACATAATCACAGTACACACCAGGGCGATCCACACATAGTTGGGAATCGCAATACCGCCGGTCAGCGTTTTGATAAAGTCGGGGCAGCCGGTGATAAAGCTGCTGTAAGAGGCATCCAGCCCGGAGATGGCCATGCCGTTGTTGTTGCCGGCCTTGACATACAGTAAGAGAAGCGTATAAACGATCAGCTGTGTGGCCAGTGTGACAATGAAGGGGTGCAGTTTGAACTTGGCCACGAAGAAGCCGTTGAAGGCACCAAACGCCGCGCCGATGACCATAGCCAGCGCCAGAACCAACAGAACGGGCGGTGGGGTGACATTGGGCCACATCTTGCTGGAGGCAGTTACCGCCTGCAGCAAGGAGGCGGAGACACACGCGGTCAAGCCCACAATCCGGCCAGCTGACAGGTCCGTACCGGTCAGCACAATACAGCCGCCAATGCCCAGCGCTACCGGCAGATAGGCACAGGTCTGAGAGAGAATATTAATAATGGATGCCTTGCGGATGAAGTTGGGGTTGCGGATCGCGATGTAGATGACGGCGATGACCATGATGATGATCAGGGCGTTATTCAAAATCATGTCAAAGACGCGCTTGCTGGTCCAAGCCTGCGATGCTTTTTTCTCCAAAGCCTTGGATTCTTTACTCATAAGGAAACTCCCCCTTTACACATATTTCGCCGCCAGGGTGAGAATTTCCTCCTGGCTGGTGGCCTTTGCATCTACCTCGCCGGCCAGACGGCCGCCGGACATGACCAGAATGCGGTCGCATACCCCTAACAGTTCCGGCATTTCCGAGGAAACCATGATCACGCCCTTGCCCTCTTTGGCAAGCTCAATAATCAACTGGTAAATTTCATATTTCGCGCCTACGTCAATACCGCGGGTGGGCTCGTCCAGCAGCAGCACCTCCGGTTTGGTCAATAGCCATCGGCCAATGATGACCTTTTGCTGATTGCCGCCGGAGAGAGAACGGATCTGGGTGGACTGGCTGGGGGTCTTGATCCGCATGGCCTGAATTGCCCAGTCGGTGTCCGCCTTCATTTTCTTATCACTCAAGCAGATACCGCCCATGAGATAATTCTTCAGATTGGAGATCACAGTGTTGTCCCGGATATCACGGATGCCGAAGATGCCGGTGGCACGGCGCTCTTCCGTCAGCAGGGCAAAGCCGTTTTTGATGGACTCACGGGGAGTGCGGTTGCGGATTTCCCTGCCGTGGAGACGAATGGTTCCACTGCCCTTGGTCATAGCTCCAAACAGGTTCTCCAGCACCTCTGTGCGGCCGGAGCCATCCAATCCGGCGATGCCTAGAATCTCGCCCTTGTGCAGCTGAAAGCTGGCCTCTTGCAGGCGAGTGTACTTGCCGGAGAGGTTCTCCACCTCCAAAATCACATCGCCTGGAACATTGTCCTTGGGGGGAAAGCGGTTGGTCAGCTCCCGGCCCACCATCAGACGGATGATCTCATCCATGGTCAATTCCTTGGCAGGGCGGGTGGCTACCCACTGACCGTCCCGCATGATGGTGACATCGTCGCTGATGCGGAGAATTTCCTCCATCTTATGGCTGATGTAAATAATGCCGCAGCCCTTGCTGCGCAGCATATTGATAATGCGGAACAGATGCTCCACCTCCACCTCGGTCAAAGACGAGGTGGGCTCGTCAAATACGATCACCTTGGAGTCATAGCTGACGGCCTTGGCAATCTCCACCATCTGCCGCTGGCTAACTGGAAGCGTGGACATGATGGCTCTGGGGTCCACATGTACGTCAAGCTCCTCAAAAATTTCCTGAGTCCGCCGCCGCATGATGCCCTCGCTGACCATGATGCCGCCCACCTTGGGGTAGCGACCCAGCCACAGATTGTCCGTGACGGAGCGGGTCAGGGCCTGGTTTAGCTCCTGGTGAACCATGGCGACGCCATTTTCCAGTGCCTCCTTGGAGCTTTTGAAGCTGACCTCTTTGCCATCCAGGGTGATGGTGCCGCTGTCCTTGGCGTAAATGCCGAAAAGGCACTTCATCAGAGTGGATTTGCCCGCGCCGTTCTCTCCCATCAGGGCGTGGACAGTACCGGCCCGGACAGTGAGATTCACGCCGTCCAGTGCCTTGACGCCTGGAAATTCCTTGGTGATGCCTCGCATTTCCAGCAATGCCGGCTGATCCATAATATCTCCTCCTTTGCGCGTTTTGGGGTTTCTGCCTGAGCACCGTCCAAAGACAGAACTCAGGCAGAGACTCCAAAGAGAAAGGGCGCAAAGGTACGCGGCCCAACAGGGAGATTCACACAGGGAGCGGGGCTGTCAAGCAGACAGCCCCGCCTCCTTGTATACGTTGGGGCAGAGAGTACCGCGGCAATCAGGCTGTAACCTTGGCGTAAGGAACGCGGATCTTGGCAACCTTTACAGTACCATCCTCGTTCTTATCGACGTTGTAGCCATTTGCCTCGTCAATGCCGTTCATCAAAGCGGCATCGCCGTCCACGTTGGAAACCAGAGCCATGATGGTGGTGGCCATGCCCTCGCCGTCCTGCTTGACGGTACCAGTCATCTGACCATTCTGAATCTTTTCCACGGCGGAATCCAGAGCGTCAACACCATAGACGGGGATCACGGTGGAGGTGGGCTTGCCCTCCTCGTCGTTGCCCAGGTTGTAGCCGGCGGCCTGCAAAGCGGCAATGGCGCCCTCGGCCATGTTGTCATTGTTCGCGATGACCAGCTCCACCATGTTGTTGTTGGCCTCGCTGTACTCAGCCAGGATGGTGGTCATATAGTCGGTAGCGGCCTGTGCGGACCAAGCACCGGTCTGGTCCACCAGGAACTTGTCGGCGTTGCCGGCGTTATAGAAGCTCAGCTCGGGTTTGCCGGCCTCAGTCAGGATGGCGTTGGCATCCTCCACCGCAAACTGAGTGCGGTACTCGGCCTCAGCGTTGCCCTCCTGACCCTTGAACATGACATAGGAGATGGTGCCGTCGCCGTTGAGGTCAACAGCATCGTAGTTCTCCAGCAGGTAGTCACCAATCATCTCGCCCTGCATGTGGCCAGCCTCGGGAGCATCGGTGCCGACAAAGGCGCAGTTCTCATAGCTGCTGACCACGGCGTCATCAACCTCACGATTGAAGAAGATGATGGGGATGCCGGCATTCTTGGCGGCATCGCAGGCCTGCTGGGCGGAATCGGGAGAGGAGGTCTCCACAATGTTGACGATCAGCAGGTTGGCGCCGTCAGTGATGGCGGTGTTGATCTGGTCCAGCTGGGTGGCCTGGTTGTTGTTGCCGTCATAGTCCTGATACTTGATGCCGGCAGCGGTCAGCTTCTCATCCAGAGCGGTGCGGACGGTGGTGATGTACGCATCGGCAAAGGTGTAATAGAAGACACCCACGTTCAGGTCGCTGGCAGTGGTGGTATCGTCTGTTGTGGCAGAGTCGTCGGTCTGGGCATCATCTCCGCCGCAGGCGACTAGAGACAGGCTCATGACCAAAGCCAGGATCAGTGCAAGAAACTTCTTCATTAAATTTGTTCCTCCTTCAAAATATTGTTTCGGATGGGACGCTCTGGCATACCAGAGCAGACTCACATCTGAACTCGTCCCTATTTTACCGTGAAGAAAGTGAAAAAACGATAGAAAATTCTTTGATCTTCTAGGAAAAAACTTTTTATCTGGTTCAGGAACCCCCAGAATCCTTCGGAAAACGCCTGGGAGGAGCGGTCAGGACGGCGCTTAGCTCTGGACAAAAGAAAGGTGGGGACATATAATAACTCTCAAACAAATCTCAGCAGAAGAAGGTGACGGCTGTGATGATTTCCACAAAGGGACGCTACGCTCTGCGAGTGATGATTGATCTGGCGGAGCATCAGACTGGGGAGTATATCCCGCTGAAGGCGATTGCGCAGCGACAGGGAATTTCAGAAAAATATTTGGAGAGTATTTTGAAGGCTCTGGTGCGGGAAAACCTGCTGACAGGCGTGCGGGGCAAGGGCGGCGGGTACCGGCTGACCCGGGCACCGGAGACTTACACCGTGGGAGAGATTCTGAGGCTGACAGAGGGGAGCCTTGCACCGGTGGCATGCCTGGAAGACCGGGCGGAGTCCTGTTGCCGTATGGCGGAGTGCCGGACGCTGCCGATGTGGAGAAAATTGGATGCACTGATCCAGAACTTTTTTGATGGAATTACTTTGGCGGACCTGATGGGCCCTAGCCAGGGCGGCGACTATATGATTTAAGCAAGAACTATGGGGCCATTTGGCAGAACTGCGGAATGCTGCATATTCAGGCTGTGGTCTGGAAAAGAGCCAGTTTTTGATCGGATACCCTCCATAGTGCCTCACATCTTGTTGACACATGCTTGCCGGAGTATTTTCTGGACTCGTGGGCTATACGGCGGGCCATATGGGAAATCCAGATTTTGCGGTGAAACAAAAAAGATTGCAGGAGACTCTTGACAGGAACAGGAAATCGTACTATAATTCCGATAAACCTACAGGATAAGTTGGTAATATAAAACGGGAATCTGCCCCCAACGGCCCGCTGGGAGCAACTATGCAGAAGGAGGACCTGCTATGAGCCATATTTACACATCTGCGGATCAGCTGACCGGGGGGACGCCGCTTCTGGAGCTGACTCATGTGGAACAGGATTACCATTTGGAGGCCAGAGTCTTGGCAAAGCTGGAGTATTTCAATCCGGCCGGCAGTGTCAAGGACCGGGTGGCCAAGGCGATGCTGGATGATGCGGAGGCCAGGGGCGTATTGAAGCCCACCTCTGTGATCATTGAGCCCACCTCCGGGAATACCGGGATTGGGCTGGCCTCTGTGGCGGCGGCTCGGGGCTACCGGATCATCATTGTGATGCCGGAGACGATGAGTGTGGAACGGCGGCAGCTCATGAAGGCATACGGTGCGGAGCTGGTATTGACTGATGGCGCTCAGGGCATGAAGGGGGCCATTGCTAAGGCGGAGGAACTTGCCAAGGAGACGCCGGACAGTTTTATCCCCGGCCAGTTTGTAAACCCTGCCAACGCACAGGCTCACTACACCACCACCGGACCGGAAATCTGGCGGGATACTGATGGAACGGTGGATATCTTTGTGGCCGGCGTGGGCACTGGCGGAACAGTCACCGGTGTGGGCCGGTATTTGAAGGAGCAAAACCCGGAGATTCGAATTGTAGCGGTGGAGCCGGCGGACTCTCCTGTTCTCAGCGGAGGAAAGCCAGGGCCCCACAAGATTCAGGGGATTGGCGCCGGTTTTGTACCAGAAGTGCTGGATACCGGCGTTTACGATGAGATCATCCCGGTTAAGAGCGAGGATGCCTTTGCAGCCGGCCGACAGGTGGGCCGGCGGGAGGGCGTGCTGGTAGGGATCTCCTCCGGCGCGGCGCTCTGGGCCGCCGTAGAGCTGGCCAAGCGCCCGGAAAACCGGGGCAAGAGGATTGTCACGCTGCTGCCGGACACCGGCGACCGCTATCTCTCTACTCCTCTTTTCTCAGACTAAAAAAACAGGCGGCACGTGTTTGCGTGCCGCCTGTTTTATGGATTACCCAATGCGGAACAGACCCGGAAAAGGGCCGACTATGATCCAATAAACATCTGGGTCCAGTAATTGCCCTGGGCTACATACCCCACACCGATCTGGGTATAGGATGCATTCAAAATGTTGGCCCGGTGCCCGCTGGAGTTCATCCAGCCGTTCACCACTGCCTGCGGGGTGGGGTAGCCCCTGGCAATATTTTCCCCAGCGGTTCGGAAGGACAGGCCAAAGGCCTTGATCATCTGGAAGGGGGTGCCATAGGTGGGACTCGTATGGGAGAAATATCCCTTATTGAGCATATCCTGAGACTTATACCGGGCCACCCGGCTCAGCTCCCAGTTGGCGGTGAGCGCCTTCAGACCGTTTTCACGCCGGACTTCATTTACCAGGCGGATGACCTCGCTCTCATAGCTGAGAACGCTTTGACTGATCTGCGGGATATTCAACACCTGCCCAGGGTAGATCAGATCTGGGTTTGATACCTGAGGATTTGCCTGAATGATTTCACTGGTGCCCGCCTGATACCGGACAGCCAGCTTCCACATGGTGTCTCCTTTGGTCACAGTGTGGGTCAGCCCCGCAGCCTGGGCGGGCATGGTCAGCAAAGTTCCAGCCAAGGCAGCGGCTATAAAAAATATTTGTATTTTTCTCGTGGTGATTCCTCCTGAAATGCATGAAATGTGTTGTTTTCCGGATAGGAATGAAGAAATTGTAACCGATTTGTAACTATTTTGCAAGCTGCAATGTCTCCCAGACCTGGCGGGAAACGCCAGAATGTGCTATCCTATGTTACGAGGTGATTGCCATGTATGATGAGCTGACGGAGGTCGATCTTCAAAAAATGCGGGAGGAGATCGACTATCGGACCCGGGTTTTACGGCCCCAATTGATTGAAGAGGTCCAGACCACCCGGGCCTTTGGCGATTTGAGCGAAAACTATGAATATAAATGCGCAAAGCAGGCCAAAAACCGTAATGACAGCCGCATCCGTTATCTAGAGCGGATGATTCGCACTGCCAAAGTGATTTCGGTCAAGGACACAGCGGACGCGGTGGGCCTGTTTGATAAGGTGACGATTTTTCACGAGCTGACCAAGCAGGAGATGACCATTCGAATTGTTACCACGCTCCGCCAGGACGCCTTGAAGGGTTTGATCAGCAAGGAGTCCCCGGTGGGGAAGGCCCTGCTGGGCCACAAGGTAGGAGACCGGGTGGCGATCGAAGCTGGCAGCAAGTATTTTGTGGAGATCCGTGGGATTGAGAAGGGAGAGGATGACGCATCCTTGGAAATTAGCTCTTATTAAAGAGAAACGCCCGGCCTGAGGCCGGGCGTTATGATTTTGTAAAAGCAGTCGCCTTCCAATAATGAGCAGAGTTTTTCGCGCGTTTCACATGGGATTCGTGTAAAATACGATCTGGTACTCAAAAATATGATATGATGCGGAGTATCTGACCTTCGCGATATGCGAGAAGATCACGGGACAAACAGAAATCGTGGAATTCAGGGAGGTCCCGGCCTGTTGGAGATATGAGAGCGGAAAATCCCCAATATCCATGGAAACACGGAGTTACCGAGCTGATTATTTTGGTACCAGCATGGGCTACCTTGTGGAACGTACCGATGAAAAAATTCCATATCCCACAAGTAAGCGAAAAGCATCGTCTAGGCAGCCGGGCTGGAAGTGATGCAGGGAAGGCTGGCGCTGCAGATCAGGTAGTTTGCATACCCGGTGGTTTTATGCTCTGCTTGGTTCTACGATGGGGAGCGTTTGCTGGGTGGATAGGGTGTCCGTTCGTCTGTGCGGCCCATGAGGTAGTCCACACTGGTGCCGAAATAGTCGGCCAGCTTCCCTGCCAGTTCCAGCGGCAAAGGCCGCTCGCCCCGCTCGTACTTGGAATAGAGGCTTTGGTCGCACATAAGCACGGCCGCCATGGTCTTTTGCTTGATGTCTGCATCCTCCCGCAGATCTCGAATCCGTAATTTCATCTCATCACCTGATAGCAGTATATTTTGGTCATATTGTCCTATTGAAAAAATGGACGATATGTCCTAAAATATACGTAAAAATGAAACGCCGTCTGACGAGACAGCGTTTGAAAAGTGATGAGAGCGCCGTTAGAGGCGGGAAGATATGCGGACACTCCTCGACAGCGATCAGGAATCCTCCTCGAAATGGTAGGCGATCAGGTCCTGCGGCTGACAGCGCATGATTTCACAAAGCCGCCCCAAGGTGTCGGTGGTAATGGTACGGTCGTGACGGATGCGCTGAAGCGTCTGTGGGTCCAGCCCCTGATTGGCCAAATAGTAGTAGGAGATGCCGTGCTTTTTCATATAAGCCCGCATCGGTTCAAACGTCATTGGCACGAAATCACCCCAACGTTATTATAAGGGCCTTGCATTTTTTTATTATAGTGATTATAATCATGCTATTGAGGGCTATGAGAAAGGAGATGCGGCCATGGCGGACTATCGAAAGCCCTATTTCGCGCTGTTTAACGCAATCACGGAGGCGTTGATGTATCTGGAACTGGGTGCCTACGAGGATGTACGGGATATTCTGGTGGAGGCTCAGCAGACTGGAGAAGAACTGGTCATCTCCCAATCCGATGAGGAGGATGAGGGATCAATGAAGGCTCCGGGTTTTGGGGGAATGCGGCCCTGAAGCTGCTGGCATGAGGGGACGAGCAGGCTTTGACTTTTGTGATTTCAGCGCCGCCAACGAGGGCGGCGTTTTTTCTTGTGCTTTCCGGCGCTTTTTGATATACTGGCCATATCCAAGAGAGAGGGAGGTGGCCCATGCACGAAATTCAGGCCAAGTCCATCCTCTCCCCCCGGGGCGGTATTAACGTCTACCGGGGATGCACGCATGGGTGCATTTACTGTGACTCCCGCAGCACCTGCTACCAGATGGACCACGCCTTTGAGGACGTAGCCGTGAAGGTCAATGCTCCGGAGCTGCTGGAGGAGGCCCTCCGCCGCAAACGGCGGCGGTGCATGGTTGGTACTGGCTCCATGTGCGACCCGTATCTTCCTTTGGAGAGGGAGCTGAATGTGACCCGACGGTGTCTGGAGGCCATAGAACGGCAGGGCTTTGGCGTGGCGGTGCTGACCAAGTCCAACCTGCTCCTGCGGGATTTGGAGCTGCTGCGGCGTATCCACCGCAAGGCCAGGGTAGTGGTGTGCACTACCTTCACCACCCTGGATGAGAACCTATGCCGCTTGATCGAGCCAAACGTATGCACGACCCGGCAGCGCTTTGAGATGCTGCGGGCGTGCCGCGAGGCGGGGCTTCTTACCGGTGTGTGGCTGTGTCCCATCCTGCCGTTTTTGAACGACACGGAAGAGAATCTTCGGGGGCTGTTGGAGCTGTGCTTTGCTGCGGGCGTGGGAGCCATCATCAATTTCGGGATGGGGGTCACGCTGCGGGATGGAAACCGACAGTACTTCTATCAGGCGTTGGACCGGCACTTTCCAGGCGTCAAAGAACAATATGTCAGGCAATTCGGCAGCCGTTATGAGTGTCCCAGCCCTCGTGCCGCCCAGCTGAGCCGTATCTTTCAGGCTGAGTGCCGCGCCCGAGATGTGATCTGCGAGGCGAATCAGGCCATGTCCTGGCTGATGGAGGACCCGCAGACCGGGGAGCAGCTGCGGCTATTTTAAAAATAAGGAGGATTTCACCATGTTGTTTGTCTGTTATCCCAAGTGCACGACTTGTCAAAAAGCCCGGACTTGGCTGGACGCCCAAGGCGTCTCCTATGAGGTCCGGGACATTAAGCTCCAAAACCCCAGTGCCGAAGAGCTGCGGCAGTGGTGGCAGCGAAGCGGCCTGCCGCTGAAAAAGTTTTTCAACACCAGCGGCTTGCAGTACAAGGCCCTGGGGCTGAAGGACAAGCTCAGCGCCATGAGTGAAGAGGAGCAGTTGGAGCTGCTCTCTACCGACGGCATGCTGGTCAAGCGGCCTCTGCTGATAGGTGAGGACTTCGTGCGGGTGGGCTTCCGCCAGCCGGAGTGGGAAGAGACGCTGGGATGATTCAGCGCCTGGATTTTGCCCCGCTGGATGGAATCACCCGGTCGGTATTCCGGCGGGTGTGGTTCCGGCACTTCGGCGGCGCGGACCGGATTTTTGTGCCTTTTTTCTCCCCAACCCATCACCATATCGTGACACCTCGCGATCTGCGGGAGATCACCCGAGAAGGCGCAGAGGACCTGCCTCTGGTGCCCCAGGTCATGAGCCGTCTGGCGCCGGACTTCCTCTGGGCGGCGGAGGTGCTGGAGGATTTGGGCTACCGGGAGATCAACCTGAACCTGGGGTGCCCCTCTGGTACAGTGACTGCCAAGGGGAAGGGCTCTGGGTTTTTGTCCCGGCCGGAGGAGCTGGACGCCTTTTTTGATCAGGTGTTTTCCTCCGTCCGCCTGCCGGTGTCCGTTAAAACCCGGCTGGGCTATCAGACGCCGGAGGAGTTTCCGCGCCTGCTGGAGATCTTTAACCGCTATCCCATCGCCTGCCTCACGATCCACGCCCGGGTGCGGCTGGAGAAGTACAAGGGTCCACTCCACCTGGACGTCTTTGAGGCGGCGCTGAGAGAGAGTAAAAACCCCGTCTGCTACAACGGGGACCTCCAGACCGTGGTGGGTGTGCGGGCGTTTGAGACCCGTTTCCCGGCGGCGGAAGCAGTGATGATTGGTCGGGGAGGTGTGGCGGACCCGGCTCTTTTCCGGAAGCTTCAAGGCGGTCCCCCCGCCTCCCGGGAGGAGCTTCAATCGTTTACTCAGGAGCTGTATCGAGAATATCAGGCCTTTTACGGTCAGGTGGGCACTGCCGCCCAGCGGATGCGGGAGGTCTGGTTTTACCTCATTCACCTCTTTGAGGACACAGAGCGGCTGAACCGCCCTATGCGCCGCTTTCGGACCCCAGGGGAGTACGAGGCGGCGGAGGCAGCTATTTTTCGGGAGCTGGTACTTCGAGAGGACGCCCAGGGCGTTCTGGCTTAAACGTGGAAAACGTCCGCAGATGGCAGCTGCCGTCCGCGGACGTTTCTATTGAAACAAAGAAGGATTAACCATGTGCCGCCACCGGCAGCACATGGCCATCAGGTTATAGCGCATGGGCGGGAGGAACCCTATGCGAAAAAACCGCATGCCCTGTCAGGCTTCCCGATTTTGTGATAGATTCTATGCGCATGAGTGTTATGCATCAAACCGGAAGAGGTTCAATCCAACCTTCTCGTTAAACGCCCGGTCCACAGAACCAGGCAGGATAGTAATCACCAGCTCGCCGGTGGCGCTGATCCGGGCACGGTTTAAATGGCCGCCTGCCACGCGGCCCTGGTCATCACCGGCGCTCATATGGAGATGGCAGTAATACTCGCCATTCATGGTGCTGACGGTGCCGGTCAGGGAGACAATCTCATACCTTCCCTGAAACTGGTTAGCCTGATAGGTCTTTTCGACGGGATCAAATACCCCAACTGTAAAGTCATCCACCGCACCCAGCCCCTGGACGGAGGCAAGACGAATCCCCTCTGCCAGAGAAACAGCCCGGACCTCCTCTAAAATATCCTCGCCAGGGTCCAGCCGCACAATGCACACCTGATCAAATCTCCGGTATTCCATAAGAATCCTCCTTGATTTTTCTCCAGACTACCACAATCACAGGGAGAAATCAAGCAAGGGTCAGATCGCCGTCCTTCACCCACCCGGCCTTGCGGCAGAGCTGGTTGACGAGGGGGCAGAGGATGGCGGGCAGGACAAAGGAGATCAGAATCAGCCCGGCCCAGTCAAAGGCACCGGGGATGATGGCCGCTGCGCCATTGGCGATGGCCTGCTCACTGGGGGAGACCCACCCGGTCCATACGCCCAGCTGACCGCACAGACCACAGGTCCCCATACCGGAATTGATGGCAGCGCCGTTCATTTCCAGTTTGAAAAGGCAAGTGGCAATGGGGCCGGTGATGGCAGAGGTGACAGTGGGCGCAATCCAGATGCGGGGGTTTTTCACAATATTGGGCATCTGCAGCATGGAAGTGCCCAAGCCCTGGCTCACGAGACCGCCCCAGCGGTTTTCCCGGAAGCTCATGACTGCAAAGCCCACCATCTGGGCGCAGCAGCCTGCTACAGCGGCGCCGCCGGCCAGTCCCGTCAGACCCAGTACAGAGCAGATGGCGGCGGAGGAAATGGGCAGTGTTAGCGCCACACCCACCAGGACGGACACCAGAATTCCCATCCAGAAGGGCTGGAGGAGGGTGGCCTGCATGATGAGCTGTCCAAAGGCGCTGGCAGCAGCGCCGATGGGCGGCGCGATGACCCATGCCGCGCCGATGCCAACGAGGGTGGTGAAGATCGGGGTCACAAGGATGTCGATTTTGGTCTCCTTGCTGATGGCCTTGCCGCACTCAGCAGCGATGATGGCCACAAACAGTACGGCAAGTGGACCGCCCGCGCCGCCCAGTGCATTGCAGGCATAGCCGACGGTAGCAAGGGAGAACAGCACCAGGGGCGGCGCCTGGAGAGCATAGCCGATGGCGATGGCCATAGCCGCTCCGCTCATAAAGGAAGCCATGCCGCCAATGGTATAGGGGACCTCGTTGATTTGGATAATGGGCGCAGTGAGAAAGCCGATGTGGAATTGGGTACCGATGGTATTGAGGATAGTGCCGATCAGCAACGAGCAGAACAGCCCCTGGGCCATGGCACCCAAGGCGTCAATCCCGTACCGTTTGGCGGAGATGACAATGTTTTTGCGTCGGAGGAAGCCTTTGAACCTTTCCATGGGTAACACCTGCTTTATGTAAAATTAGTGTGGTACACAGGTGTCTTGACACCTGTGTACCACACTATACACGCAAAAGCCGCCCTTGTCAACTGCTTTTTAAAGGCCGCATCCCGCGCAAAACTCCTTCCTGGTGAGAGGAGCGGGGGAGTGCCTCCCAAAAGAAACGCGGTGCCGGACAGACGGCAGGGTGAACCAGGTCCTCACTGGTCCAGAACCTCCTTAAAATCCGGGCATAGATTGGGGCGATGGATATCCAGGATCATGGGAAGCTGTTTTTCACAGAATACCTTATCCAGACCCTCCATACCATATTTCAGCTTGTACTCGATCTCCTCCTTGTAGGCAGGGATGACGCTGTAGAAATTGATCTTCCGGCCGTCCTCAGCGTTCAAACCGCCAAGACGGTTATCCTCGCCGGTCCAGCTCAGCACCACGCCTCCGAAGCCCACGCCATCACAAAGCGGTGTGTACTCTGGACCATTGGGCACAGTGTGCCCCCAACCCAGCCAGGTCTCATACTCATGGGGGAACCGGGCCAAAAATTTCAGCATCCGGACAGGCCAGTAGGAGGATTCAGGCATGTCACTGGAGAGGGAGAACTCTTTCCCCAAGTCCCAGTTGCCAGGGAGAAACAGATAGAGTTCCGCATATTTAAGGTCCTCCCGGTCCGAAAGCTCATCCGGCAGGGTCATGGGGAGATCACTCATGCCGGTGGTGTAGAGAACATAGAAATCCTGTTTTTCCGTGGGCCGCATAATGTTTATGTCGATGTGTACCAGATCGCTGATCAGCTCGTGGAACACAAAACTCTCTCTTCCAGGAAAGAGCGCTTCAAAATGTTCAGTAATCTCCTCAGCATAGGCGCCTACCGACTCCGGCGGCCGCCAGCCCGGTTCCTCTGGCGTCTCATAGCGATAGATTGGCGAGCCGCCGGGAGTGACCCTCGGCTTTTTGCGGAATTTGTCAAGAAAACCCATCCAGAAACCTCCTGTCAGAACACATTCATGCTTCAATTAAAATATGCATCCGTCGCAGTGCGTCCAATACTCGCTGCCAGGACGCCTCATCGGGGCAGGAAATCGTATGGAGATGAATCCCCTCTGTCAGATCAGACAGGGGACGGGCGTCAGACTGGGCGCAGCGGTCCAGGAACTGCTGCACATCGTACCGGCTGGAGAGCTGCAATGGGCCGGTGAGCTGTCCATAGACAGGATGATCCACGATGACATCCAATACAGTGCAGCCGTTGTCCACCATGGCGTTGAGCTCCGCCTCCATGCCGGAGGCACTGTGGCGGCAGACAATCTGACGCAAAAGGCCAGCCGGTGAGCGCTGCATGACATACCCGCGGGGGGTGGCGGTGATGTCCGCGCCAGTAGCCCGCAGAAGAGCAACATCTCCCACAACGATCTGCCGGCTCACGGAGAACCGCTCTGCCAGAACACCGGCACTGACTGGCTGATCAGACTGCCGCAGCGTATTGAGGATGGCCTGTCGGCGCTGTTCTGCCTGCATAAGCATCCCTCCCTCTAGCATGGAAATCCAAAGCGGCATGGCCGCCCGGCGTTATGACAGCAGTATAGCACATTTCTAGGGAAAAGCAATCAAAAGAGCGCCAATGGCGCTCTTTTTCAGGCATCAACCGCCCAGGTATGCTTTTTTAATAGCGGGATTTTCCAGTAGCTCCTGGCCGGTGCCAGTGGTAACGACTTTCCCGGTTTCCAGCACATAGCCGCGATCAGCGACATTCAAAGCTGCCTGTGCATTCTGCTCCACCAGCAAAATTGTGGAGCCGGAACGGTGCAGATCCTGAATGATGGAAAAGATCTGCTCCACGAGAATCGGCGCAAGGCCCATGGAGGGCTCATCCAGCATCAGTAGCTTGGGATGGCTCATCAGGGCCCGGCCCATAGCTAACATCTGCTGCTCACCGCCGGAAAGCGTGCCCGCCACCTGCTTGCGGCGTTCCCTCAGACGGGGGAACAGATCATAGACCCGCTCCAGATCGGCGGAAATACCAGAGCCGGGCTGCGTATAGGAGCCCATTTCCAGATTTTCCTGCACCGTCATCTGCAAGAAGACGCGGCGTCCCTCCGGCACGAGTGCCAGGCCCCGGGAGACAATTTTGTGCGCAGGAACCTTCCCCAGGTTCTCGCCAAGAAAGGTGACAGAGCCGGTGTGACTGTGGAGCAGTCCCGCAATGGTGTTCAGCGTGGTGGATTTTCCAGCGCCGTTGGCTCCGATCAAGGTGACGATTTCCCCCTCATTGACCTCAAAGGAGATGCCCTTGATGGCGTGGATACTGCCATAATAGACATTGATATTGTCTACAGTTAAGATTGCCGCCATACTCACGCCTCCTTTTTCTTGCCAAGATAGGCCTCAATGACTGCGGGATTGGACTGGATATCTGCCGGCGTGCCCTTGGCGATGATACGGCCAAAATTCAGCACCGCGATGCCCTCGCAGATGTTCATGACCAGACTCATGTCGTGTTCAATCAACAGTACCGCGATCTGGAAGGTATCACGAATTTTTCGGATGTTTTCCATCAGCTCCGCCGTCTCGGAGGGGTTCATACCCGCAGCGGGCTCATCCAAAAGCAAAAGAGAGGGATTGGTGGCAAGCGCTCGTACAATTTCCAACCGGCGCTGCGCGCCATAGGGCAGTGAACCCGCCTTGGCTCCAGCCAGATCTTCCATATGGAACAGGCTCAAAAGCTCCAATGCCCGGTCATGGACCACCTTTTCCTCTTTCCAGAATTTCGGCAGGCGGAAGATGCCGCTCCACATGCTGTAGGACATCTGGGCGTCCATGGCCACGGTGACATTTTCCTCTACCGTCAGGTCATTGAAAAGGCGGATATTCTGAAAAGTCCGGGCAATACCGGCCCGGTTTACCTGGGCGGTGGTCATGCCGTGGGTATCCTTACCATCCAGCAGGATGGTGCCCTTAGTGGGCTGATAGACTTTAGTCAGCAGGTTAAAAACCGTGGTTTTACCGGCGCCATTGGGCCCGATCAGGCCGGAGATCTCCGTTCGGCCGATGGCAATGTTAAAATCCTCCACCGCCGCGAGGCCGCCGAAGTTGATGCCCACGTTGATGCACTCCAAAATCGGGGACTTGTCGATGTCCCGGTCCGGTAGCATGTTGGGGGAGGGGACAGGAATCAGTTTTGAGAACATATCACATGGCCTCCTTTCCGGTACTCTTGCGGGAACCGCCCCGGCGGAAGCGGCTGAAAAACACCTTGAAGGTGGGATTATTGGTAGCCAGCATCACCAGGATCAGCACGATGGCGTACACCAGCATCCGATAGTCGGAGAAAGCACGGAGCATCTCTGGAAGCACCGTCAGTGCGGCGGCGGCAATCAGGGAACCCCAGATGTTGCCAAGACCGCCCAGCACCACAAAGACCAGAATCAAAATGGAGGTGTTAAAGTTGAACTTGGTCGCCTGGAGAGAGGAGAAATTCAAGCCGTACAACGCGCCGGCGGCGCCGGCCAGAGCGGCGGAGGTAACAAAGGCCATCATTTTGTATTTGGTGATATTTAATCCAATGCTCTCTGCGGCAATGCTGTTGTCCCGCAGCGCCATAACAGCCCTGCCCGCTCGGCTGTGTTTCAGATTTAAAACCACCGCCAATGTCACCATCACCAGCAGAAAGCCTGCGGTGAAGGTTGCAATGGTATTGGTGCCGGCGGCACCCTGAGCACCCTTGATGATGGCAAGGCCGTCCTCCTCCAGATGAAGGTCCGCGATGCTCTTACTGCCGGTGATGTTGAGGGCGATGTGCAGCCCCCGGGAGTCGTGGCCCACCAGAAGACAGTTGACCAGCTCCTTGATGATTTCGCCAAAGGCCAGTGTGACAATGGCCAGGTAGTCGCCCCGGAGCCGCAGCACTGGCGTGCCTACGATGACACCTGCCAGCGCGGCCACCAGCGCACCGACCACCATGGCAATCGCCAGCCGGATAGGCTCGGAGGGAATGGCGCTCTGCAGGCTCATGGCGGCGATAATGCCGGAGAAGGCACCCACGCTCATGAATCCCGCGTGGCCCAGACTCAGCTCCCCCAAGATACCTACGGTCAGGTTCAGCGACACCGCCATGGACATATAGCAGCAGATGGGGACCAGCTGACCGGACAGGGACCGGCTCAATCCGCCGCTGGCATTTAGGGTGCTCAGCACGGCAAAGGCGGCGATCACGCCAAGGTAAGTGAGAAAGTCTGTGCGGGTGTGTTTTTGAATGCGCAGTTTTTTCATATTTGTCACCTCACACTTTCTCAGGCACGTATTTGCCAAGAAGACCCGCGGGCCGCACCAGCAGCACCACGATCAGCACAGCAAAGACAATGGAATTGGCCAGATTGGTGGAGATATAGGCTTTGGCCAGAGACTCAATGATGCCCAGCAGCAACCCGCCCAGGAACGCGCCGGGAATGGAGCCAATGCCGCCAAAGACCGCGGCGGTAAAGGCTTTGATGCCCGGCATGGAGCCGGTGGTGGGGGAGAGAATGGAATAGGACGAGCACAGTAGCACACCGGCAATGGCCGCCAGGGCAGAGCCGATGGCAAAAGTGGTGGAGATCGTAGCATTGACATTGATACCCATCAGTTGTGCGGCGCCCTTATCCTCTGAGCAGGCGCGCATGGCCTTTCCCATTTTGCTCTGGTTGATGAAGGTGGTGAGAGCTGCCATGATGACAAGGCATACCGCCACCGTGAGCAAGGAAACATAAGGGATGGAGAGCTTGCCGCCGAACAGGGGCAGCGAGCCGCTGATGAGGGGAGGATAGGAGATGCTGGCCGCGCCCCAAATCAGCAAAGCGGAATTTTGCAGGAAGTAGCTCACGCCAATGGCGGTGATCAATACCGCCAAGGAGGGCGCAGCACGCAGGGGTTTGTAGGCCAGCCGTTCGATGACCACACCCAGCACCGTGCAAACCAGCACTGCCAGCACAACGCCAATCCATCCGGGCAGGCCCAGATAGCTGACGGCACAAAACGAAATATAGCCGCCCACCATGATGACATCCCCGTGAGCAAAGTTCAGCATCTTGGCAATGCCGTAGACCATGGTGTAGCCCAGGGCGATCAGAGCGTATACACTGCCAAGGCTGATGCCGCTGATCAGATAAGACAAGAATTCCATATGAACACACACCTCTTTTTCTTTCTCTATGGCAGAAACGGGGGCGGGAGGGAGGCTCCCGCCTCCGTTTCCGCCACAGAAGCGGGGGAGGGCCGCCGGGAGGAGTTCCCTCCCGGCGGTCCATCTGTTGGAGAGTTAGGGCAGGACGTACACGCCGTTTTCGATCACAACTGCCATGGGTGCCTTGGACACAGCGCCGGAGGCATCCCAGGTCATGCCCTGGCCGGTGAGGCCGTCCACCGTGATGGTGGGCATCACGGGGACAAGAGCCTCGCAGATGTCGACAGCGGACATGTCGGCGGTGCAGCCGGCGGCTTCCAGAGCAGCCTTGAGGATATACACGGCATCATAGGCATCGGCGGCAAACTGGTTGGGAATCTCGCCAAACTGCTCTTCATAGGTCTTGACAAAGGTCTGGGTCCGCTCGTCCTCCGCGTCGGCGGAGAAGGGGGTCAGCAGCATGACGCCCTCAGCCAGAGAGGTGTCAAAGCCGGACAGGGTCAGGATTCCGTCCATGCCATCCACGCCGAAGAAGGTGGGAGTATAGCCCATCTGATTGGCCTGGTTCAAAATCACAGAGGCTTCCTGATAGTAGATGGGCAGGAACAGCAGGTCCGCACCGGCGGACTGGGCGGCAGTGAGCTGAACGGAGAAATCGCTCTTAGTGTCGGCGGTGAAGGTGCCCTCATAGACGACCTCCAGGCTCTTGGCTTCCGCTTCGGCCACAAAAGTGTCCCGGATGCCCTGGGAGTATGCGATGTCGTTTTGATAGATCACGGCAACCTTGGCACCAGACATATTCTCGGCCATGTAGTCGGCAGCGCCGGTTCCCTGGTTGGGGTCGGTGAAGCAGACCTGGAAGACATTATCCTTCCCATCGATAATGTCGGTGGAGGAGCCGGAGGGGGTCAGCATGAAGGTCCGGTCTTCATTGACCACAGAGGAAACGGCAATGGATGCACCGGTGGTGGTGGGGCCAACCAGCATCTGCATACCCCAGTCCATCAGAGTATTGTAGGCGTTGACGGAGGTCTCACCATCTGCCACATCGTCCTCAGACTGAAGCTCGAACTGGATATCGCCGCCGGCGGCATTGATTTCATCCACGGCAATCTTGGCACCATTGGCAACGGCCTGGCCATAGATCGCATTGTCACCGGTCAGAGGACCGATGGTGCCGATTTTAAAGGTGCCGCCGGCAGTGCCAGTAGTATTGCTGGCATCGTTTGTGGTATCGTCTGTGGTGTCGTCGGTGGTGCCAGAGTCACCGCCGCAGGCTGCCAGACTGAGGACCATGACCATGGCCATCATCAGAGCAAAGAGTTTCTTTTTCATCGTGTTCTTCTCCTTTTAAAGAAATATTATACAAAAAAGCGGCTGTACCTTTCGGCGCAGCCGCTTTGCTGTATCAACATACCTTATAAAAACCCCCGCGCCCAGGGCATATTCACTTTTCCGCATGGCAGCAATACTACCAGCAATACCAGGACAATGCCCAAAATGGACAGGCTAATCAGGCCGCAAATAATAATGGACGCCATAATAATGGCGTCCAGAGCGGCAATTTTAGCGCAGCAAGAAGTGGCGTTCGCATAAGAAGCGGACGCATGATGAGACTGCATCGGATAACACATAGTGCAAGTCATAAAGTCCGCCTCCCTCTGCGCAAATGGTTGCGTGAATGATTATTTTTATTCTAGCGGTTTAACCATGGAAAGTCAACCACTGCGCAGGGGAGAATAGTCACAAAATTGCAAAAAAATCGGAAAGAAAATCTATGCCGAATCAATAAAATCCATCGAATCTGTGGACACGTGCAGGCCCGGCCTAACCACGGCTCAGGGACCGCAGCGCCGGCGGCAGCGGGCACAGTCGCCTCCGCAGCTGCCCCTGTGCCGGCGGCAGGACCGCACGGCCAGCGTCAGCCAGAGGGCGACTCCGGCCAGAATCAAACCTTCCAGCACGGCAGTCACCTCAGACAAAAAACAGTGCGGCCCGGTATACCACCAGCGCTACCATCCACGCAACGGCGCACTGACTGATTGCCACGCCAGCGGCCTGCCAGCCAGAGTTCAGTTCCCGCCGCACCGCGGAGATGGCTGCCACACAAGGGGTATAGAGCAGTGTGAATGTCAAAAAGCTAACAGCAGTCACAGGGGTAAAGAGAGTGCCGAGGGCTGATGCCGTCACATCAGCACCTGCGCCTGTCAAGATACCCAGCGTAGAGATTACAGACTCCTTGGCAATAAAACCGGTAATCAAGGAGGTAGAGACCCGCCAATCCCCAAAGCCCAGTGGAGCGAACAGGGGGGCGATCCAGGCGCCCACCGTGGCAAGAAGGCTGTCAGAACTGTCGGCCACCAGATTCAGCCGGGTGTCAAAGGTCTGCAGAAACCACACGACAATGGTGGCGATAAAGATGATCGTAAAGGCGCGGGTCAGAAAGTCCTTGGCCTTGTCCCAGCACAGCTGCCCCACACTCCGGGCAGAGGGGAAGCGGTAGTTGGGAAGCTCCATGACAAAGGGGACGGGGTTGCCGCGGAAGGCGGTCTTTCCCAGGACCTTCGCGGCGAGAATTCCCACCAGGATGCCGCCTAAGTAAAGCATGATCATTACCAGCGCCGCACAGTCTGGGAAAAAGGCGGCGGAAAAGACTCCGTAGATAGGGATTTTTGCAGAGCAGCTCATGAACGGCGTGAGAAGAATGGTCATCCGGCGGTCCCGTTCCGAGGCCAGCGTCCGGGTGGACATGATGGCGGGGACGGAGCAGCCAAAGCCGATCAGCATCGGGACGATGCTGCGGCCGGAAAGACCGATCTTCCGCAGCAGCTGGTCCATGAAGAAGGCCACCCGGGCCATGTAGCCGGTATCCTCTAGGATAGAGAGAAAGAAAAAGAGAACCACAATGATGGGCAAAAAGCTCAACACACTGCCCACGCCGGCAAAAATGCCGTCGATCACGAGACTATGTACCACCGAGTTCAGGCCGTAGGAGGTCAGTCCTGCGTCCACAGCGGCGGAGAGAGCGTCGATGCCGGCGGCCAGCAGGTCTGAGAGAAACGCGCCGATCACCTCGAACGTCAGGTAGAAGATCCCCAGCATAATGCAGAAGAACAGGGGCAGGGCCAGGTACTTGTTGGTCACTACCCGGTCAATGGCCTCGCTGCGCTCCCGCTCCCGGGACTCCCGGCATTTCACCACCGTGTCCCGGCAGACATTCTCAATGAAGTCATAGCGCATGTCCGCCAGGGCGGCGTTGCGGTCCATGTCGTGCTCCGACTCCATCTCCTGAACGCTGTGCTCGATGAGCTCCAGCTCGTTCTGGTCCAGCTCCAGCCGGGCGCGGATGTCCTCGTCGCCCTCAATGAGCTTCGTGGCGGCAAAGCGCACCGGAAGCCCTGCTTTCTCCGCGTGGTCCTCGATCTGGTGCACTACTGCGTGGATACAGCGGTGGACCGGCCCCGGCGCGCAGAAGTCGTACACCGCCGGGTAGACCCGGTTTTTTGCCGTGGCAACTGCGGTTCGGATCAGCTCTTCTACACCCTCATTCTTCACCGCGGAGATGGGCACCACCGGGATGCCCAGGGCCTGGGACATCCCCTGGATGTTGATGGTGCCCCCGTTGGCGGACACCTCGTCCATCATGTTCAGCGCCAGCACCATGGGAATATGCATTTCCATGAGCTGCAGCGTCAGATAAAGGTTGCGCTCGATGTTGGTGGCGTCCACGATGTTGATGATGCCGTCTGGCCGCTGGTTCAGAATGAAATCCCGGGTGACGATCTCCTCCGGTGTATAGGGCCGGATGGAGTAGATGCCGGGCAGATCCACCACCGTGCAGTTCTTCTGCCCCCGGACGGCGCCGGACTTCTGGTCCACCGTGACGCCGGGAAAATTACCCACGTGCTGGTTGGAGCCGGTGAGCTGGTTGAAGAGCGTGGTCTTGCCGCAGTTTTGATTGCCGGCCAGCGCGAAAATCATGGCTTTTTCACCTCCACGGTGATGTTGCGGGCGTCTTCCTTCCGCAGGGACAGGGCATAGCCCCGAATCCGCAGCTCCATAGGGTCCCCAAGAGGTGCCAGCTTTTCCACGCGGACGGAGGTCTTGGGGATGAGTCCCATATCCAGCAGCCGACAGCGCAGAACACCTGTGCCGCCCACTGAGGTGATGACAGCCTCCTGACCCAGAGGCAGCATATCTAAAGTCATTGGTAAATCCTCCTAAAAAGTTAGCATAATCTAACTATTGAGAGTGTACCACGCACAGCCGCTAGAGTCAAATCAAAAAATATGAAAAAAGGATAGAAAATTCCAGAATTCCATTGTGCAACTTGCGGGAGATTTCCGGTTGTGATATTATAGTGACGAGGTGATCAAGGATGTTGACATTGAACCATTTCAATTTTAATGTGAGCAATTTGGAGCGATCTTTGCAATTTTATCAGGAGGCGCTGGGACTGCGGGAGGTGCAGAGGAAAGCGCCGGAGGACGGGCGCTTTATCATTGTGTTTCTTGGTGACGGAAAGACAGATTTCCGCCTGGAGCTGACATGGCTGCGGGACCATCCACAGCCCTATGATCTGGGGGAGTGTGAATTCCATTTGGCAATGCAGGCGGAGGACTATGATGCCGCCCACGCAAGGCACAAGGCCATGGGGTGCATCTGCTACGAAAACCAGGAGATGGGAATCTATTTCATTTCCGATCCAGACGGGTATTGGATTGAAATCATCCCAGCCCGGTAGGGCCGAGGAGCACCAGCTTTCCCAGGACGCACTGCAAAAGGGGGTTGCACACCGGGCGGCGATATGGTAAACTAGCAGCTATCATGGGCGCCTGTGAGAGCCCATAGAAAGTATTTTTTGGTTGGGAGAGATCATCATGAAAAGAGTCTTTGTACTTGTGACGGCCCTGGTGATGGCACTGAGCCTTGCTGCCTGCGGTGGAGATGCCGAGGCCAACGAAGGACGTGTCAACGACACCATGGAGACCTATTTCTTTGACTTCACGGTAAACAGCGCCTATTTGACGGCGGACTATGAGGGCTACACGCCGGCAGAGGGGAATGTGTTGCTGGTGGCCTCCATCACGGTTAAGAATACGTTCCAAGAGAGCATTGAGATGTATGATACGGACTTCCAGCTGGCCTGGGGAGAGGAAGATGACGCCTACGCCTACCCAGTGACCACCGATATGGAGACCTTTGAGGAACTGGACCCGGTTGGGGAAAACCAGCTTCCTGGTACATACCCCCTGGCGGTCAATGAGGAGCGCAGCGGGGAACTGGTCTACGAGGTTCCGTCCGGTTACACGGATTTCTCGATCTGCTACCTGGAGATGTTTGATGACGGCACGGAAGAGGGCGACACAGGGGATTACCATTTTGTCTACTTTACCGCCGAGGATCAGACTTGATTTTCTGTACCAAATGAAAAGCGCCACCGCAGTGCGGTGGCGCTTTTTTTATGCACTTACCACACCAGGGTGGCAAAATAGTCCTCCAAAGTTTCCGCACGGCGAATCAGCTCCACAGAGCCGTCCTCCCGCAGCAGCAGCTCTGCAGAGCGGAGCTTGCCATTATAATTGTATCCCATCGCCCTGCCATGGGCACCGGTATCATGAATCACCAGCAGATCCCCCCGGTCAATTTTGGGCAGCATCCGATCCACGGCGAATTTATCATTGTTTTCACATAGGGAGCCCACCACGTCATACTTGTGGTCGCAGGGGGCATGCTCCTTGCCCATCACAGTGATGTGGTGATAGGAGCCGTACATGGCGGGCCGCATCAAATCACAGGCACAGGCATCCACGCCGATATACTCCTTATAAATATGCTTTTCATGCATGGCCCGGGTTACAAGGTGTCCATAAGGGGCCAGCATAAAGCGGCCCAACTCTGTATAGAGAGCCACATCCCCCAAACCGGCGGGCACCAGAATTTCCTCATAGGCCTTGCGGACGCCCTCACCAATCACAGCGATGTCGTTTTCCGGCTGATCCGGGTGATAGGGAACGCCCACACCGCCGGAGAGGTTGATAAAGGTGACGCGGCAGCCGGTTTCCTCCTTTAGTTCCACAGCCAGCTGGAAGAGCATCCGCGCCAGGACGGGATAATACTCATTGGAGAGAGTATTGGACGCGAGGAAGCTGTGCAGGCCAAATTCCCTAGCACCTTTTGCGGCCAACACACGGTACGCCTCGGAAATCTGGGCGCGGGTCATGCCGTATTTGGCATCTCCAGGGTTGTCCATGACCTGAAAACCCTCCCGGGTTTCACCCAGAGCGAACACGCCGCCGGGATTGTACCGGCAGCAGACCTTTTCCGGAATCTTTCCGGTGGCGCGCTCCAGATCCTCAATCAGTGTGAAGTCATCCAGGTTCATGATAGCGCCCAGCTTGTCCGCCAACTGAAATTCTTCCGGAGGCGTCTCATTGGAAGAGAACATGATATCCTCCCCGGTGATGCCACACCGCTCCGCCATGATGAGTTCCGCCAGAGAGGAGCAGTCACACCCGCAGCCCTCTTCTTTCAAAAGTTTTAAAATTGCAGGTGTGGGAGTGGCTTTCACAGCAAAATACTCCCGGTAGCCGGGATTCCAGGCGAACGCGGCTCTCAGGCGCCGGGCGTTTTCCCGAATGCCCCGCTCATCGTAAAGATGGAAGGGGGTAGGGTATTGGGCGGCAATCGCCTCCAGCTGATCTTTGGTCACAAAAGGGACTTTCATGCGGGCACCTCAAATCTTTCTCTCTGGCCGGACTGCCTCAGGGGAGGCTTCGACCGTCTGTTCACAAGAAATCTGGATCACTGGCCTCGCACCAGTGTCACAGATTTTTTCATCATATCACACTTGTCCTCTCCTGGCAAGAGACAGCCTCTCCTTTGTGCATGATGCCAAGGCTTTTCAGCGTTCCGGCAGGCGCGGAAGAGCTTTGCCGTAATACAGGTGATCAAAGTAGCAGCCGGACAGGCAGGCAATCTCCGGCAGCCTGCCCCACTCTGAAAACCCATATTTTTTCAAAAGCGCAATGCTGGCACTGTTGCAGTCCAGCAAAATGGCCACCAGGGTCCGAAATCCAAGCCGCTGGGCTTCTGAGAGCATGAACTCCATCAGGCGGCTGCCTATACCCTGGCCATGGATGCTGAAGTCCAGATAGCAGCTGATTTCGGCCGTGTCCGCCAGGGCAGGCCGTCCAGAGCGGTAGGGGGAGAGATAGGCGTAACCGACAACTTTCCCTTTCAGCAGGCAGGTGAAAAGGGGAAAACGCCCCTGATCGTGTTCCAGCAGCCAAGCTCGCCGGGCCTCGGTAGGAAATGGCTCCGTGTCACAGGTACGGTTTCCGTCCAGGATGGCCTGATTATAAATAGCGGTCAGACGTTCCAGATCGGACTCCATGGCTTTTCGTATTTGCAACGTAGCCACACTCCTTTTTCTAGCATTGAGATTATCATATCATATAGGCTTCTGGCAGGCAAGGGAGGGCTGTCCGGCATACAGGAAGATAGACAGCTTATCGGTTGATGAGATAGAGTCCGGCCAGACAGATTATGACGCCGATGACTTTTTGGGGAGTGATCGTTTCGTTGTATAGAAGCGCTCCGACGAAAATGAGGGCCACAGCCAGGAATGCGCTTTGCACTGTGGAGGCGATGCTGACCGGCCAGCCGACCTTGTAGGCATAAATATAACCCACCTCCAGGCCCACCACAGAAATTCCAAGCAGAATGGGGGCGGCATTCAGCTTGCTGCACTCCTGGAGAAGATGGGGAGTGCGATTCATGGCAAAAAACATGAGCCCTGAACAAACGGCTCCTACCAGGTATGTGACCGTCATAGACGCCATGACATCCATGTCTTTGGGAACGGACTTGGCGCAGATTTGGTACAGAATGTTGGATGCCACGATTAGTACAATGGGCCAGATATCAGACATTGCTTCTCCTCCTCAAATTAAAGACAGTCAGACTGCTTCAGCCTGACTGTCGGTAGGTGCTCACCCATGATGAATGATAGCATAGAAGGTATCTTGGCGTCAATACCGGGCGTACAGATTTCCTTATCAGGAGCAGGATGTTTGAAAAATGGCGCGCTGACTGAACCGGCTGCTTTCGAGTTTCAGGCTGTGTCCAGTCATCAGCGGTCTCGCCATTTGATTGCCCAGATCAAAGAACCCTGGAAATACTTCCAGAAGAATCGAGGTTCTGTCTTGACGAGTCTGCCATTTCATGGTATGATGCCTGCGTCTCTGGAAAGAATGATACTGACCAGCGACCACAGGACTTCAGTCTGTCGTTCTGGCGGCGAGGGAGGGTTCCAAGCCGTAAGACGGGGGAAGAGGCGCGGGATGTTCCGCGCCTGTTTGGTGATGTGCTTATTGCCCCCTCTGCTGGAATGGCGGAGGGGGTATTTTACATGGATCAGGAGGAATTGTCATGGAAACACGGGTGGCGCTGGTTGCCATCATTGTACGGGAAAATGCCTCGGTATCGGCCCTCAATGAGCTGCTGCACCAGTATGGCAGCTATATGGTTGGCCGCATGGGAGTACCCTACCGCAGCAGGGGTGTCAACATTATCAGTGTAGCGATGGATGCGCCCGCCGATGTGATCTCTGCGCTCTCCGGGAAAATCGGAAAGCTGCCGGGGATCACTGCCAAAACTGTGTACGCACCGGAAGACGCGCTGTCTTAAAAGAAGAAAGGAAGAGAAGAATATGAATGTATGGAAGAAAAGTCTGGCACTGTGCCTGACCCTAATGATACTGGCGTCCCTCGCCGCCTGCGGCGGAGACCAGGAGCCCGATGAAACGCCCGCAGAGGAGCCGGTCACACTCCGGGTGGCCGCTTTGAAGGGGCCCACCGCCATGGGCATGGTAAAGCTGATGGATGACAGTAAGCCTGTGACGGAGGCCGTGGAAGAAGAGCATGAAGATGTGGGTACCTCCGGAAATCTCTACGACTTTACGCTGGCGGCCTCGGCGGATGAGGTGACTCCGCTGCTGATTCAGGGAGAGCTGGACATGGCCTGTGTCCCGGCAAACCTTGCCTCCGTGCTTTATAACCGCACGAAGGGCGAGATTGTGACTCTGGCGGTGAATACCCTAGGCGTCCTCTACATGGTGGAAAACGGCAACGCCGTGCAGTCCCTTGCGGATTTGAAGGGCAAAACCATTGTGGCTGCCGGAAAGGGCTCCACGCCGGAGTATGCCCTGCGGTATCTGCTCTCTGAAAATGGAATTGACCCGGATGCGGACGTGGTCATTGACTGGAAAAGCGAGCACAGCGAGTGTGTGGCGGCCCTGGCCACCGGCGCAGCCACGATTGCGCTGCTGCCCCAGCCCTTTGTCACCGTGGCCCAGGGCAAAATTGAGGGGCTACGGATGGCGCTGGACCTGACCAAGGAATGGGACGCACTGGATAACGGTTCCGCTCTGCTCACCGGCGTGGTGGTTGCCCGGAAGGAATTTGTAGAGGACTACCCGGCGGCGGTCAGCGATTTCCTGGAGCAGTACAGCGCGTCTGTTGACTGGGTGAATGCCAATACTGCGGATGCCGCCGCTCTCATCGGGGAGTATGAGATTGTGGATGCCGCCGTGGCGGAGAAGGCTCTGCCCTATTGCAATATCGTCTGCATCACCGGCAGCGAGATGAAGGAGAAGCTCTCCGGCTATCTCCAGGTGCTCTTTGACGCGGACCCCGCCTCTGTGGGCGCGGACCCCACCGACGAGAGCTCAGGGCTCCCCGCCGACGACTTCTACTATGGTGCGTAAAAACGCCGTCCGCCTTTGGGCGGTGGTGTTTTGGCTGGTGGTGTGGCAGCTTGGCAGCATGGCCTTTGGCCAGACGCTGCTGCTGCCCTCCCCACTGGCTGTGCTGTTGCGGTTGGCATCGCTGGCGGCCACGGTGGAGTTTTGGTCGGCGGTGGGCTGGTCCGCAGCGCGGATTTTAGGGGGCTTTGCCCTGTCTTGCCTTGCTGCGGTGTTGCTGGCGGTGCCGGCTTTCCGGTGGCGGCGGATACAGGAACTGCTCTCTCCGCTGGTGGCGGCGGTGAAGGCGGTTCCTGTGGCCTCCTTCATCATTCTGGCGCTGGTGTGGCTGAACAGCCGCCAGCTGTCTTTGTTCATTGCGGGGCTCATGGTGTTTCCAACCGTATATACCAATGTGCTCATCGGTATTGGCCAGACCGATCCAAAGCTCTTGGAGATGGCACGGGTTTTCCGGGTGCCGCTGGCACGGCAGGTGACAGGGATTTACCTCCCGGCGATTCTGCCCTACTTCCGTGCTGCCTGCTCGCTGAGCCTGGGCCTCTGTTGGAAGGCCGGCATCGCGGCGGAGGTCATCGGCCTTCCGGGCGGCTCGCTGGGAGAACGGCTGTATACCGCAAAGGTCTATTTCCAGACGGAGGACCTCTTTGCCTGGACGGCTGTGATCGTGGCCGTGTCCCTGATTTTTGAGAGACTGTTTTTACGGGCGGTAAACGCCCTGGCAGAAAGGCTGGGCAGCCTATGAGGATCTCGGTAGAGCATCTTGGGAAATCCTATCACGGAACGCCAGTACTCCGGGATGTGACGTTTACGGCGGGGCCTGGAATCACCTGCGTGATGGCACCCTCCGGCGTGGGAAAGACCACCCTGCTGAGGCTTTTGCTGGGGTTAGAAACACCGGATGAAGGGAGCGTCCGCCTGCCGGAGAACTGTCGCTGGGCCGCCGTGTTTCAGGAGGATCGGCTGTTGGAGCACCTGGACGCCTGGGGCAATCTCCACTTGATTGGGACACGCCAGGGCGAGGCCCGCGCAGCCGCAATGCTGGCAGAACTGGGGCTGGCGAAGACGGCGGAAAGACCAGTGCGGGAGTACTCCGGCGGAATGCGCCGGCGTCTGGCGCTGATCCGGGCACTCCTGGCGCCTTCTGATGCTCTGGCGCTGGATGAGCCCTTTTCTGGCCTGGATGATGAAAATCGAGCTGTGTGCCGCGCTGTTCTCCAGCGGGAAACAGTGGGAAAACCAGTGTTGTTGGTGACGCATGACGAGGATGATGCAGCCGGCCTGGACGCCCGAATCATCCGCCTTGCACCTGCACGTTAAGATTCTGCAAAGGCGCTGGTGTTTCTGCAAAAGCTATGATACAATAGCTCCGGAACAGCAGTTGTATCACGTCCTTTTGATCTGTGCGCCAACAGCATATCAGGATCATCTGCCGGAAAATTGACACATTGCGTCCTGGATGCCGCCTGATACTAGGGTGGGAAGATACGCGCGCTGGTATCATTTAGCTGACATTTACCTGGCCGGAGGGAGAAACATCTATGATCAAAATTACCACAGACAGCACCTGCGATCTGCCTGCTGAGCTGCTGACAAAGTATGATATTTCCGTGACGCCTCTGGGCGTGGTGATGGGAGACCATTTATATCAGGACGGCGTGAATATCACCACGGCAGATATTGCCGCGCACGTGGATGCCGGCGGGGGAATTACCACCACCAATGCGGTGAACGCGGCAGACTATGAGACGCTTTTCCGAGAGCTGATCGCCCAGTATGACGCTGTGATTCATATCAATATCGGCGCGGGATTTTCCTGCTGTCACCAGAATGCCAAGCTGGCGGCGGAGGAGGTTCCCGGTGTCCATGTGTTCAGCTCAGAGAATTTGTCTGTCGGCCACGGCATGGCAGTTCTGCTGGCAGCGGAGGCGGCCCGGGGAGGCAAGTCCGTGGAAGAGATTTTGTCGCTGCTGGAGAACTTGCGGCCCCGGCTGGAAATGAGCTTTGTGCTGGACCGGCTGGACTATATGAAAAAAGGTGGGCGCTGCTCCGCGGTGACGGCGCTGGGCGCAAACCTTCTGAAGCTGCACCCCTGCATTGAGGTCTCTGATGGCAGCATGGGGGTTGTCAAGAAGTACCGGGGGTCCATGGAAAAGGTGGTGGCGGACTATCTCCGGGACCGGCTGGAGGGCCGGACCGACCTGGACGAAAGCCGCGCAATCTTGGTGGACACCTGCGAGGATGACCATTTGGCTGCCATTGCCAGGGAGATTCTGCAAGGGCGCTTTGACGAGGTCCTGGAGGCCAAGGCCGGCTGTACGATTTTTTCCCACTGTGGCCCGAGGACGCTGGGAGTTCTTTTGCTGCGGAAATAAGGTGTTGCGGGGCGGGCTTCACGCTGTCCCGCACCCCGGAGCATCTCGGAAATGAAAAGGGCCACGCCCTGTGTCTGACACAGGGCGTGGCCCTTTTCAAGGAGTCAGGACACACTGTTCCTACGGATAGCGATGGCTTCAATTTCGCACAGAGCACCCTTAGGCAGCTCTCGCACCGCCACACAGCTGCGAGCGGGCTTGGAGGTAAAATACCGCGCGTAAACCTCGTTGAAGGCAGCGAAATCCTCCATGTCTGCCAGGAAACAGGTGGTCTTGATCACATCCTGCAGCGCCGCGCCGCCGGCCTCTAGAACAGCGGCCACATTCTGGCAGCTTCTCTCTGCCTGGGCGGTGATACCGGAGGGAATCTCCCCGCTGGCGGGGTCCACAGGCACCTGGCCGGAGGTGTAGACCATACTGCCTGCAATCCAGCCCTGGGAATAGGGGCCGATGGCGTCGGGAGCCTTTGGGGTGGAAATGATGCTTTTTTCCATAGAAAGTTCCTCCTTCATATGTGATTCCATGAAGATATTGTACCTGTGGCCGAATAAAAAGTCAATCTTGTCCGTTGTGAAACGGGGTAACATGTGGTATGATAATTTTATTCCGAATGATAAAAGGAGCATCACCACGTGAGGGATTTTAAGCAGGTTTTGATGGAAAATGGCTACTCCCGTCAGGAGGAGCTGGTGTTTTGGGATTGCGACCGGAATAAGCGGGTCCGAGTCGCGGCACTTCTGAGCAAGGCGGCCGCCTTCGCGGGCTACGACTATGACGCCCGAGGCCTGACCCACGAAACACTCTATGCCATGAGGGAGGCATTTTTGCTCTCCAGACTGGCCCTTCGCATCCACGACTGCCCCCGCGCAGGCGAGGTGCTGACCATTACCACCTGGGAGAACGGGGCCAGGGGAGCGCATGTGCAGCGGGTCTATGAGATGGAGGACCAGGAGGGACGGCTGCGGGTGTCCATCAAGAGCGATTGGATTCTGATTGACCCTGTGACGCGAAAAATCCTGCGGCCCAGCGCCTTTACCGCAAAGCCTATCGGAACGTGTCCCAAGGAGATCGACTGTCCGGAGCCCCACAAGATTGCTCTGCCTCGTGAAGGGACAGAGGACTTGGGCACCCGGATCGTCCGCTGGTCGGACCTGGACGGCAACGGTCATCTCTACAGCGGCAACTATGGCGACATTGTCTGGGACGCTCTGCCGGAGGACCTGCGGGACCAGGTACCCCGGGAATTCCAGATCAATTACAGCAAGGAGGCCACCTTGGGCGAGGAGCTGCGGCTCGTGGGCGTCCGGGAGGGAGAAACCTACCGGATGGAGGGCTTGGGACCGGAGGCCCCCTGCTTCACCGCACTGTGCGTGTTTTGAGGTAAAAAGAGAAAATTGCCGACGCCGTTCTGCCAGGATTTGATCATGGTCTGGAGGAAAACAGCAAAAAGGCCCCCCAAACCACTGGTTTCGGGGGCCTTTTTCCATATGGTTCAATAGCCGTAAATCATGGAGCGGTTGATTTCGGACAGGGTGTGAGCGCCGCACATGGACATCGTGTCGGCCAGCTCGGCCTTCAGTTTATCCACATATACCTGCACGCCCTCGGCACCGCCGCCGTAGACCATGGTGACAAAGGGACGGGCGATCAGCACACCGTCAGCGCCCAGAGCCAGGGCCTTGAAAACGTCCATGCCGGTGCGGATGCCGCCGTCCACTAAAATGGTCATTTTACCGCCTACCGCATCCACGATGGCGGGTAGCACCTCGGCGGTGGCCGGGCACTGGTCCAGAACCCGGCCGCCGTGGTTGGAGACCACAATGGCCGCTGCACCGGCCTCTAGGGCCTTCTTCGCACCGCCAACCGTCATAATGCCTTTGAGAATGAAGGGTTTGCCCGCGAGCTCCGCCACCTCCCGTAGCTCCGCCACAGTTTTGCGTCCGGCTGGCGGGGTCTGGTTTTTCAGGAAGGGCAGGCCCGCTGCGTCAATGTCCATTGCCACGGCAAAGGGGGCCGCAGCGCTCACCAGTGCCAGCTTCTTACGGATCACCTCCAGGTTCCAGGGCTTGATGGTGGGCACCCCGCAGCCGCCGCTCTTGCGCAGGGCCTGGGCCGCCCCCTCCATGACGGCGGGGTTGACGCCGTCGCCAGTGAAGGCGGCGATGCCGGCGGAGGCACAGGCCGGGACCAGAATTTCATTATAGGCAAGATCATCATATTTGTCGCCGTAGTGCAGCGTCATGGCACCCACGGGGGCGGCAAAAACCGGCAGGGCGAAGGTTCGGCCGAAAAGCTCTGCCGTGGTGTCCACCGGCGTATTTTCGCAGATGGTGTCCATGTTCACGCATAGCTCCTGCCACTTCTGGTAGTTGCGGATGGCACCAGTGCCGATACCTTTGGCTCCTGGGCCGGGCACGGTATTCTTACAGGCCATGCCGTTGCACACAGGGCATGCCTTGCAGTAGGGACCGGAACAGGCGCGGGCCTGCTCCAAAATTTCCTGATAGGTCATAGGTACACTCCCTTTTTATCGTAGTTTCCTCAAGCGCCTATTGTAGCCCATTGCCCGGAAAAAGGCAACTGGGAGAAGGGACTTTTCCGCACAGTCATGCCGGAAATAGAAAAGAACTCTGTTTTTTCCAAAGACTGCGCAACATTTTGCCATGGTTTTCGTCTATATGGTCAGAGGCTCATAGAGAGAAGGACGCAGAAGGGGGAGGAGTTTGGTATGAAGAGGCATCTTGTGTATCTGACGGCACTGCTGCTGGTCCTGCTGACTGCCTGCGGCGGATCGGGAAATACCGCATCAGATGCCGGAGAGATGGAAGGCCAAAGCACCAACACCAGTGTATCCACGGCAGACACAGCGGGTGGCGCCGAGACCTTTGAAGAGGAGCCGCAGGCGGCTGGGGAGAGCCGGTTCCAGAACGCCAAGCTGATTCACACAGCGCATCTTGAGGTGGAAACCACAGCCTTTGACGCCGCTGCGGCGGATCTGGAAACCCTGGTGGGAGAGCTGGGCGGATACTTTGAGTATGCCGCCGTGAACAGCTACAGCAGCGGCTACCGTTCCGGGACCTATACAGTCCGGGTACCGACAGGACAGTTTGAGGTATTTTTGGACCAGGTGGGCGAGCTTTGCCACGTAGTCTATCAGGAGAAGGACAGCGAGAACATCAGCGAGGCGTATTATGATACCGAGAGTCGTCTCGTGACCCAGAAGACTAAGCTGGAGCGGCTCCAGGAGTTATTGGGGCAGGCAGAGACCATGGAGGACATCATCACCATTGAGTCTGCCATTTCCGAAACCGAGCTGGCAATTGAACAGCTCACCGGCACCCTGCATTCGTATGACGCCCTGGTAGATTTCGCTACGGTACACCTGAGCCTGGAGGAGGTCTATCAGCTCTCCAATGTGGAGCAGGCACCTCAGGGGTTTGGCGACCGGGTTGGCGGCGCGTTTTCCTCTGGCTGGAGCGCCTTTGTAACAGCCCTGGGGAACTTGGTAGTGGCGCTGGCCTACGGATGGGTGTGGGTACTGCTCCTGGCGGTGATTGTAGCCGCAGTGGTCCGGATTCTCCGAAAGCGGCGGCCGGAAACGGGTGATAGGCCGGAAAAGCCGTGGCACACGAAAAAATAGGGTCCTGTCTGAAAGATATGCCGCCTGGGATTCGGCCCTCCAGAGGGATGAGATACGCAGGGCGCCGCGGTTTCTTATATTGGAACTAGGGAGGAGACTGTTATGAAACTGACCTGGCTGGGACACGCCTGCTTTTTGTTGGAACAGAATGGTTACAGATTGATTGTAGATCCCTATACTGGCGTGGAGGGATATCCGGAGCTGCGCGTTAAGGCACACCAAGTGGTGTGCAGCCACCAGCATCACGATCACAATGCGGTGGAGCAGATCACTCCGCTGCCTGCACAGGAAAATCCCTTTACCATCCGTGTGGTGAAGACTTTTCACGACGATCAGGGTGGTGCCTTACGGGGAGAGAACACCATTCATGTCATCAGCGCCGGGGGCATCACAGTGGCGCACCTGGGAGACTTGGGGCATCAACTAACGGCGGAGCAGCGCGCCGCCATCGGCACGGTGGATGGAGTCCTGGTGCCGGTAGGCGGTGTGTACACGGTAGACGCTGCCGGGGCCAGACAGGTCTGCAAAGAGATCAGCCCCCGGTGGGTAGTGCCGATGCACTACCGCCACGCGCCCTACGGCTTGCCTAATGTGGCGGGGGTGGAGCCATTTCTGGCCCTGTGGCCTGCGGATGAGATCCATGTCTGGAACAGGCCCGTGTTGACTCCTGGGCCGGAGACCGCCGGAGTTCTGGTGCTTAAATTTTAAAAGGCGGCAAAAAAAGGATGCGTATCCATTGCAGATACGCATCCTTTTTGCTGTTCGCTTGGTCAAATGATGGGCCCCGTCAATCAGCGCTTTTGAAAGATGTGAATCCGGAAAGAAATCTGAGTCGTGAGATGTTCCAAGGCGGCGAGGCGCTCCGCTCCGGCCTTCGGGGTTTTCCAGTAATAGGGTGTCATTTGGAACAAGGCGTGAATGTCCGATTGCCGTTCCAGGGTAATCACGCCGTCCACCGGCACAATGGTCTGATAGGTAAAACCATCGTAGGGGGTCTCACGCTCCTCGTTGGGATAAGGGTGGTCATAAAGGACCTGCTTAAGCTCCCACAGGTGGTTCGCCCCGGGGACCACATACAAGAAGCTGCCGCCCGGACGCAAAAGGCGGTGAAATTCCTCCAGGGCCAGGGGGGAAAAGCAGTTGAGCAAGGCATCCACGCTTTGGTCCGCCAGCGGCAGATGGTAAGAGGAGGCCACGGCAAATTCGATGGAGTGCTCTCGTTTGGCCGCAATCCGGAGGCTAAATTTGGAAATATCGGTGCCCGCCATGCGGGGGTGCCGTCCTTGGGACATCAGCGCCTGATAGATGCCTGCGGTATAGTAGCCCTCGCCGCAGCCTGCATCCAAAATCACAGGGGAATTGCCGCTATCAGACAAAAACCAACTACAAAGCGTATTTAATAGGGATAAATAATACTCTTTGGACAGGAAATCCCGCCGCGCCGCCGCCATGCCTTTGTCGTCGCCGGGAGCGGAGGAGTGCCTCTGGTTCGGCGGGAGCAGATAGACATATCCCTCACGGGAGAGATCGTAACTGTGGCGCTTTGGACAGCGAAGGACCTGCTCCTCCCGCCGCAAAGGACCGCCGCAGACCGGGCAGCAAAATAGGCTCATGAGGGATTCTCCCGGGTGATGTTGTTGATCCATTTGCGGCTGCGCAGGCGGCGAACGCCAAGGGGCATTTTGCAGATATTCTCCACCTGGATGCACAGGCACACCACCCAGACCGGAGCATTCAGCACCAGACCGGTTAGGGCGGTTAGCGGAACCGCCACCAGCCACAGGGGAGCCAGGTCAATGACGGAGGCCATCCGGGCGTCGCCGCCAGCCCGGAGAATACCAGTGATATTATTGATATCAAAGGATTTCAATGGCAGCATGACCACATAGACTGTGCACATGATGGTGGCGATATTCAACGAAAGCCCCTCCAGGTGGAAAAGCGGATAGAGATAGGGGATGAACACAGTGGGCAGCAAAATCGCAAGACACGCCGCCACCGTAAAGCCAATGAACAGCGATACCAGCAGCAGACACCAGCTCAGATCATATGTCTCCTCCCTGGAGGCGCCCTCTCCAATGCGTTTCCCAACCAGCACAGCGGAGGCCCCGGCAATGCCAAAGCAGGTCACGGTGGAGAACTTATCAATATTGCCCATAATGGCGTAAGCCGCAAGAATCTCCTCAGAGATCACCATGTGGCCCATGATGGCTGTCATCACTGTGGTACCAAGGCCCCACATGCTCTCGTTGATCAGCACCGGGGCGGAATACTGCAGAAAATCGTTGAAATACATCCGGCCCGGCCGCAGCATGGCCCTCAGACGCAAGGGAACCCGATGGTCCCTCAGAGCGTAGGTCCAAGTGAGCAGAAATTCCACCACTCGGGCGGTTAGTGTGGCCAGTGCCGCGCCGGTGATGCCCAGGGCGGGAGCGCCAAACTTACCAAAGATCAGAATGTAATTCAAAAAGGTGTTCAGCAGCATGGAGGCGGCAAAGACCACCATGCCCAGAACAGGATTCTCGGTGCTGCGCTGCATGCCCACATAGACCGCACTGGCGGCGTTGAAGATATAGCTGATGCCCACAATACGCAGATATGGCGCGCCCATTTCAATCAGAAGCGTGTTGTTGGTCACAAGCCCCATCACGAAGGTGGGGAAGCAGAAGAGCACCAGAGCCATGATGGCCGCGACGGCCACACCGATATAGAGCGCCACACCCATGCAGCGGTTGATGGCCTCCACATCGCCCTTTCCCCAATACTGGCTGGTCAGGACCGTCAGACCGCTGATAAAGCCAAATACGATGACCTGAATCAGGAAAATCGGGGAGTTGGCGGCGGTGACGGCGGAGAGCTCGGACTGTCCCAGCAGTCCCACCATGAAGGTGTCCACAAACCCTAAAGAGGTGGTAATCAGATTCTGCAGAATCAGCGGCAGAGCCAGCAGGAACAGCCGTTTATAAAATCCGGGTTCCCGGCGGAGATAGTTTTTTGCCATTCAATATGCTCCTTTTTCTCTTTCATCAATCGCGGCCTTCATGTCGCCGCCTCTACAGCATGGGCATTCTGGTGTCGTGATGGACTCTTAACGCATCCGCACAGGCATCAATTTCCGCAGTGGTGGTCTCTGGGCCAAAGCTCAGGCGGACGGCGCCGCCGGCCACCTTTTTCGGCAGCCCAAGAGCCGCCACCACATGGCTGGGTTTTCCCCGGTGACAGGCAGAGCCGGCGGAGATGAAAATATCCTGGCTTCCCAGGTCGTTGACAATGTTCTGGCTGGGCCAGCCCTCCAGGGAAACCGGGAGAATATGCGGCGCACCGCCGGTGGAGAGAATTTTCAGATCGGGGATCGATGCGAGCCGCTCCACGGCGTAAGCCTTCAACAACTCCATATGGCGCAGTTTCTCCGCAAGACCGTCACGGCGCAGCTCCACCGCCTTGGAAAAGCCCGCGATCTGAGCGGTGGCCTCCGTTCCGGAGCGCAGGCCGCCCTCCTGTCCGCCGCCGGCCAATAAGGGCTTGGGGAGCTTGACCCGGGGGCTGATATAGAGCGCCCCCACGCCCTTGGGCCCGCCAATCTTATGGGCGGAGAGCGTGATGAAGTCCGCTCCCAGATTCCGAGCGGAGCAGGGGACTTTTAAAAAGCCTTGAACCGCGTCTGTGTGGAGCAGGGTCTGGGGGTTCTTCGCCGCAAGGCCTCTGGCGATGTCAGCGATGGGGTAGAGGTTCCCCAGCTCGTTGTTCACCAGCATCATGGACACCAGCGCGGTATCGGGCCGGACAGCCTCCAGCACTTGCTCCGCCGTGAGGTTGCCCTGACTGTCAGGGGTGAGCACTGTCAGCTCATATCCCTGGCGCTCCAGCCAGCGGCAGGGTTCCAGCACGGCACTGTGCTCCACGGCGGTGGTGACGATGTGCCGCCCCAGGCGGCGGTTGTGCCAGAGGGCGGCGGTGATGGCCCAGTTGTCCCCCTCCGTGCCGCAGGAGGTGAAAAACAGCCGCCCCGGATCGCAATCCAAGGCGTCTGCCACGGTCTTGCGCCAGAGCTCCATCTGTTTTTTCATCTCCAGGCCAATACGGTACTGGGAGCTGGGATTCCCGAACTGCTCCGTCAAGACCTGATACATGATATCAGCCACCTCCCGCGCAACAGGCGTGGTGGCGGCATAATCCAAATAAATCATATGGCATCCTCCCTGCACCGGGACTTGCCCAGTGGAGAAAAAATGAGTATAATAGAGACGCGGCTGAGCCGCGCCCCATTATTATATAAGGATTTTCAGGAAAGTGCAAGGAGAAAAGTCAAAAAAGCGGCGCTTCCGAAATATCTGTAGGAGCAACGGGACACCGGCGTAACGGAGGGAGTTTTCTCCATAGAGAAATAGAAAGGATCTGCGATGAGAGTTGCCATGTACACCCTCGGGTGCAAGATGAACCAATATGAGACCCAGGCCATGGAGCAGCTTCTGCGACAGAGGGGACATGAGATTGTCCCTTTCACCCAGGAAGCGGACGCATATGTGGTCAATAGCTGTTCCGTCACGGCGGTGAGTGATCAGAAGTCCCGGCAGGTGCTCCACCGCATCCGGAGGGAGCACCCAGAGGCGGTGGCGGCGCTGTGCGGCTGCTACCCCCAGACCCACGCCGAAGACGTGCGGAAGCTGGATGTGGACCTGATTGCAGGTACTGGCAGCCGCACGGAGTTTCCGCAGCTGCTGGAGCAGGCGGTGGAGGAAAAGCGCCGGATGGAGGCCATTGACCGTGCCTTTGAGCGGAGGACCTTCGAGGTGCTGCCTGCCGGCGGCCTTGGACAGCGTACCCGGGCCATGCTGAAGGTGGAGGATGGCTGCGTGAACTTCTGCTCCTACTGCATCATCCCCTACGCCCGGGGACCGGTCCGCTCTTTGCCGCTGGAGACAGCGGTGGAGCAGGCGGCGAACCTCATGAAAGATGGCTACCGGGAGATCGTGCTGACAGGGATTGAGATCTCCTCCTGGGGCTGGGATTTAAAAAACGGCCAGACACTTATCGATTTGGTAGAGGCCGTCTCCGCCGCCGCGCCGGGGGTCCGCCTCCGGCTGGGGAGCCTGGAGCCGAGAACGGTGACAGAGACGTTCTGCCGCCGCGCCGCCGCGCTGCCGGCGCTGTGTCCCCAGTTTCACCTGTCGCTGCAAAGTGGTTGCGATGAAACGCTCCGGCGGATGAACCGCAAGTATGATACCGCGCGGTTCGCTCATTCTGTTAATCTTTTAAACCAATATTTTGACCGACCTGCCATCACAACAGACCTGATCTGCGGCTTTCCAGAGGAGACGGAGGAGGAGTTTGCAAAGACGCTGGCCTTCATCGAAAAGTGCGGCTTCGCCCAGATGCACATTTTCCCGTATTCCATCCGCCCCGGTACACCGGCGGAGAAGCTCCACCAGCTTCCCATGAAGGTCAAGGAGGATCGGGCAAGACAGGTATCTTCTGTTGCCGCCGCTATGCGCCGGAGTTATCTGGAGGGCTGTGTGGGGCAGGTCTATCCCGTGCTCTTTGAGCAGCCCCGGGACGGGAAATTTTCCGGTCACGCACCCAACTACATGGAGGTCCTGGTGGAGGGGGAGGGCCTGCACAACGTGGTGCGGCGCGTCCGGATCACCGGCACCGGCGGCGAGGCACTGCTGGGAGAGCTTTTGGAGGATGCAGAATGAAAAGCCATTTTTTTGCCTATATCTCTCGGATGCGGTTCATTCAGCGCTGGGCGCTGATGCGCAACACCGCCCCGGAGAATGTCCAGGAGCACAGCCATCAAGTGGCTGTGCTGGCCCATGCCTTGGCGGTGATCCACAACGAGAAGTTCGGCGGCTGTGTGGACCCCGGCGCCGTGACGGCTGCGGCACTGTACCACGACGCCAGCGAGATTCTCACCGGCGACATGCCCACCCCCATCAAGTACGATAACCCCACCATCCAGTCCGCTTACAAGGAGGTGGAGGCGGTGGCGGAGCGAAAGCTCCTGGAGCTGTTGCCGCCGGAACTCCGGGGAGTGTACAAGCCGATTCTCACGCCCAGGGACCCGGAGATCTTACGGCTGGTCAAGGCGGCGGACAAGCTCTCCGCCTATATCAAGTGCGTGGAGGAGCTCAAGGCCGGAAACCTGGAGTTTCGGGAGGCTGCGGCCCAGACCCGGCAGATCGTGGAGGGCTATGGCCTGCCGGAGGTCGCCTATTTCCTGGATACGTTTATGGACAGCTTTTCCCTGACGCTGGACCAGCTGAAATCGCCAGGAGATCCGCAGGAAAGATGAGGTGAAAGAAGAGCGTGATGTTTCAGCACATCCTGCCTGCTGGTAACGACCCCGGCGCCCTTGGCATCCTAGTGATGGTGATTGCCCCGGCAGTACTCCTCCTGGGCTGGCTTTATAATGCCTATCGAATGGGGCGCTTCCGCAAAAAGTCCTGGTAGATGGGCGCTTGCCCCGGAAACCTAGGTCTGCCTTCGCTCTTTGCATACTCCTTTTGGGAATTCTGGCGTTCCTGGTGAGTTGGCTTCTGGACTGAACTGCAAAGCGCCCCCATTCTGAGCCGTTAGCGGCAGAAGGATGGGGGCGCTTTTTAGAATATTCAGAGCTGAGCCTTGGGACGCATGGCGTACAGTGCCAGTCCGACTGCAAGCCCGATGCACGCGGGGATGACCCAGCCCATGCCGAGCTCAAAAAACGGCAGGATTCCAGCGGCAGGTTCCAGCAGCGCTTCCGTGTGGAGGAAGGCCTGAACGCCTGCGGGCAGGGCCTTGAGGAAGTCCAGGAAGGCGGCCAGAGCGGTGGGAATGGTGACGGCCACGAAGATACGGCGGTCATAGCGGAACCACCCGCCACAAAGACAAAGAAGGATCAGGGTAATCGTGAGAGGGTAGAGGAACATCAGCACCGGAAGGGAGAAATCAATGATTCGGTTCAAGCCAAAATTGGCAATGCCAAAGGAAAATAGGCAGAACAAAATGGCATAGGCCCGGTAGCTGAGAGACTTTGGAAACAGCTCCACAAAGGTGGCAGCACAGGAGGTGATGAGGCCGATGGCGGTTTTCAGACAGGCCAGAGTGGCGGTGATCCCCAGAAGAACCCCGCCCAGCGTGCCGAAGTAATGGGTGCCGATCCGATAAAGGACTTCGCCGCCGTCAGCGCACAAGCCGTACACAGCACGCGACTGAGCGCCCACCACCGTCAGCAGGCAGTAAATGGCGGCCATCAGCAGGGTACTCAGGCAGCCTGCCTTCACTGTGTTGCCAGAGATCGCCCGGGGAGATTGGACGCCCAGATTTCGGATGGCACTGATGAGGACAATACCGAAGGCCAGCGCTGCCGGGGCATCCATCGTGTTGTAGCCATCCAGGATTCCCTGGAAAAAGCTCATATGGACATAGGCACCGGTGGGCTCCAGCGCGGCGGGATCTCCCATGGGCCGCAGCAGGGCTGTGACCGTGAGAATCCCAAGAAACAGCAGAAATAAAGGGTTTAGGATTTTGCCGACCCAGGTCAAAATGCCGGAAGGCCGCAGGGAGAAGTACAGCACGATCAGAAAGAACAGCGCGGAGAATACACAGAGCGCCAGTTTTTCATGCTCAGGCGGCAGCAACGGCAAAATTCCCACGCTGAAAGAGACCGTGGCGGTTCTGGGAATGGCAAAGAGCGGGCCGATGGTCAGATACAGCACGCAGGTAAAAAACAGGCTGTAGCGCCGGCCCACTTTGGAGGCCATATCAAACAGGCCCTCACTCTGGGAAAGACCCATCGCAACGACGCCCAGCAACGGGAGGCCCACACCGGTTAAACAAAAGCCCGCGATGGCCGGCCATAAATTGGCGCCGGCCTGCTGGCCCATGGAGGCGGGAAAAATCAAGTTGCCGGCTCCAAAAAACAGGCCGAAAAGCATGGAGGCCAGCAGGATATATTCCTTGAAACTGAGTTTACGGTCCATGGGAGACATCCTTTCTTTTCTGTATCATTAATTTAAAGTGTCCGCTGCCTGGGTGAACAGCTCGCCAACCCGCTGGGCGGCAGCTGGGCAGGAGCGTAGCTCCGGGTCCTGCGCCAACAGTGCCTCCGCGGCCTGTTGAGCTTCCTTCAAAAGCTGCGTGTCGCAGCCGATATCCGCGATTTTCAGCCCCGGCAGGCCGTGCTGGCGGGCTCCGAAGAAGTCTCCGGGCCCTCGGAGGCGCAGATCCTCCTCGGCAATTCGGAAACCGTCAGTAGTCTGTGTCATCACCTTCAGCCTTTGACGAGTCTCATCATTTTGGGTGTCAGAGATCAAAATGCAATAGGACTGATGAGTACCCCGGCCTACCCGGCCCCGGAGCTGGTGGAGCTGGCTCAGTCCGAACCGCTCCGCGTTCTCCACCACGATCACCGCGGCGTTGGGCACATCCACCCCCACCTCAATCACTGTGGTGGCAACCAGGATATCCGCATCATGGGCGGCGAAAGCGGTCATCACCGCCTCCTTTTCCCGGGGCTTCATCTTTCCGTGGACAGACACCACCCGCAGATCTGGAAAGACCTCCTCCCGGAGCATTCTGGCATAGGCCGTCACAGCCTTCCGCTCATCGGGCAGTTCGTCGTTTTCCTCCACCATGGGGCAGACAATATAAACCTGTCGGCCCTCCGCCACCAGTTTGCGAAGGAAGGCGTACACCCGGGGGCGGTAGCTGCCGGGAACGGCATAGGTGGCGATGCTCCGGCGGCCGGGGGGAAGCTGGTCGATAACGGATACCTCCAGGTCCCCATATAGGATCAGAGCCAGGGTCCGGGGAATCGGCGTGGCCGACATGACCAGGGTGTGAGGATGAGCGCCTTTGCCGGATAGCGCTGCACGCTGCATCACTCCGAAGCGGTGTTGCTCATCTGTGATCACCAGACCTAGGTTTGCATACTCCACTTCCCCAGCGATGAGAGCGTGGGTGCCGATGGCGAAGTCCACCTCTCCCCCCGAAAGCTGTGTGGTGACGGTGTGCTTTTCCTTGGCAGGGGTAGAGCCGGTGAGCAGGGCGCAGCGCACACCCAGTTTTCCCAGCAGTGGAGCAAGACCCGCGTAGTGCTGCTGGGCCAGAATTTCCGTAGGCGCCATGAGCGCCGCCTGAGAGCCGTTCTTTACCACAAAGTACACACAGGCGGCAGCTACCATGGTTTTGCCGGAACCTACGTCACCCTGGACGAGACGGTTCATAGGGATGCCGGAGCACATATCCGCCAGAGCCTCCTCCACGCAGCGTCGCTGAGCGGCGGTGAGGGAAAAGGGAAGGGCGGCATAAAATGGCGCCATGTCCACAGCTATGCAGGGTGGGACGTGGATGACCGCTCTGCGCCGCCGCAGATGGGCAAGACCAATGGTGAAAAAGAACAGCTCTTCAAAGGCCAGCCGCCGTCGGCTGAGTTCTAGTGCCTTTTCATCCTCTGGAAAATGGATGTTTTCATAGGCATATCCGATGCGGCACAGGTGGTGTTCCTGACGGATCTGATCCGGCAAGGTATCCGGCAAAATATCCACGCAGGCATCCAGGCCCTGACGGATGGAGCGGGAGAGAATCAACTGGCTGACGCCGGCGGCTAGAGGATAAATAGGGACAATACGGCCGGTGGTCTCACACCGACCCTCCGGTTCCACAACAGGACTGGCCATGGTTTTGCGGAGGAGGCTGCCCTCGGCCTTGCCATAAAAGAGATAGGTCTCCCCCTGTTGAAGCTGGTTTTTCAGCCAAGTCTGATTGAAGAACGTGACGTCCAGCACGCCGCTCTCATCCACAGCCCGGACCTTGACCAGGTCCATCCCCCTGCGGACATGGGATAACTGAGGAGGAGAGGCAATCATGGCCGCAACACAGGCGCTCTCACCAGGGATGAGGTCCATGATCCGCTTCACAGAGCGCCGGTCCTCGTAGCGGCGGGGGAACCAGCCAATCAAGTCTCGCAGGGTTACAATGCCAAGTTTCCCAAGGGCTTTGGCCCGCTGTTCCCCGATGCCTTTGATCATGCGTACATTTGCAGAGAGTTCCGCCAAGAAACATTCCCCTCCTCTCACAAACAGATGTTTTTATATCATATCATACCTCCTGCCGAAAAACAAGGATGGTCCTGCATGCTCCCTTTTTACATTTCAAGAGACGAGGAATATTTTGCCAATTTCACTCTGTGTTGATGGAAGCGGCAGAATATGATAACATAGGCAAAAAGACAAAATGAAATTTGGAGGGTAAGACGACGTGAAAATCATTGAAATAACAGAGCGCAATTCCGCATGGATAGAAAAGCTGTTAGATATATGGGAGACTTCTGTGAAAGCAACTCATTCGTTTTTATCAGGTGGTGAGATCGAAGCAATCAAACAGTATGTTCCTCAGGCTTTGAAAGAGATTCCCCATTTAGTCGTTGCGGAAGATGAAACGGGAGAGCCGGTAGGATTTATGGGAGTTGCGGATCAAATGCTCGAAATGCTGTTTGTTTCTGCCAAAGAAAGGGGAAAAGGAATCGGAAAACAGCTGTTGGAGCATGGAATGGACAAGTATTCAGTAAAAAAGTTGGCTGTCAATGAACAGAATCCTCTTGCGAAGGGGTTCTATGAGCATATGGGCTTTGCAGTTTATCAAAGGACAGACTTCGATGAGCAGGGAAATGCCTATCCCTTATTGTATATGAAAAGAAATTAACAACTTCCGGTTTCTTGAGCAGCTGCCATCTGCCATAAACCTCTTTTCGTTACCTCGGTGGAAGGAGGTCTGTGGATTTCCTAAATCGTCCGAAGGGGGCAAAGGGAGGCTGTTTAGAGCCTCTGCCGTTCAAACAGATTGCTTGGAGCAAAGGCCATATAGCGGGAAGACATCGTTTTTGGAAAGAAGACGGTTTGGGTTTCACGCTCAGGTGTCAGAAAACCACATCAAAAACGGCCGGCGGGGAATTTCCCCGCCGGCCGTTTGGGTATGCTCAAAGCTTTGTATTCACATAATCAATAAATTGATAGGTAACACCATTTTCTGTAATGGGGTCACTTGTATGTTCCACTTCCCAGGCAGGCAACTTGTCCAGGTTGGGGAAGAAGGTGTCTGCACCATCTGCAACAGCGTCTACTTTGGTTAGATATACCCGCTTGCAGCGGCTCAGCATGGCGGTATACACACTGCCGCCGCCGATGATCCACAGCTTGTCGTCCTCTGTGTCGGCTGCAAGGTCCAGCGCTGCGCCAAGACTGGCAGCAATCTCACAGCCATCACGATCAAAGTCCACATTTCTGGTAATTACGATGTTCCTGCGGCCTGGTAAGGGCCTGCCGCCTGGGAAAGAGTCCAAAGTTTTCCTGCCAAGAATTACAGTTCCCCCCATTGTCAGGGAACGAAACCGTTTCATATCCGTGGGCAGGGAAAATAAAAGGTCTCCTTCTCGTCCAATGGCCCAGTTCTGATCGACGACAACGATGGCATTCATGTTCATTCACCTCATACGACATTCATAAAGTGCGGTGCCCGCTGCATGAAAGGATTGGCATTTACAAAAATGACTGGCAGCGGCGCTTTTGCAGCAAGATACGCGGTAACAGGAGATGGGCTTAAATGGCAATGGGGATTTTCTCCTCAAAGGTAGCCGAAGTGTATCCGTCTAACCGAAAGCTGTCCGGCGTAAAGGCATAAAAATCCGTCACAGACGAATCTATGATGAGGCGCGGCGCCGGTGCAGGAGCGCGCTCCAGCATGCGCTCCACAATGGGAATATGCCGGTCATAGATATGAGCGTCTGCAATGACATGGACCAGCTCACCGGGAACCAGGCCGCTGACCTGTGCAAACATGTGGACCAAAATGGCATACTGCACCACATTCCAGTTATTGGCTGTCAACATATCCTGACTGCGCTGATTCAAAATGGCGTTCAATACCTTGCCGGAGACATTGAATGTCATGGAATAGGCACAGGGGTAAAGATGCATGTCGTGGAGGTCTTCAAAATTATAAAGGCTGGTCAGAATCCGGCGCGAAGCAGGATTGTGCTTGAGGTCGTAGAGGACCCGGTCCACCTGATCCATGTCTCCCTCCGGGTAGTGGTGCTTCACCGAGAGCTGATAGCCGTAGGCCTTGCCGATGGAGCCGCTCTCATCGGCCCACTGATCCCAGATATGTGAGGAGAGGTCATGAATGTTGTTGGACTTTTTCTGCCAGATCCACAAGAGCTCATCCACTGCAGACTTCCAGTAGGTTCTCCGAAGTGTCAGAATGGGGAATTCCTCCTGGAGTTGATAGCGGTTGATGATGCCGAACTTCTTGATTGTGTGGGCAGGGGTGCCGTCCTCCCAGCGGGGACGGACCGGCAAGTCCGTATCCCAGACGCCGTGGGATAGAATTTCCCGGCAGTTTTGAAGGAACAACTGATCGGCGTGGCTCATAGACGGCCCTCCCGTATGCATATAAACTGCGGAGCAAGGAAAAGCCTGTTTGATGGCGTGGTGCGCGCTTCCTTTTGGGAAAGCAGAACAAATGCCTGAATCAACAGCCTTAGCTTTGCTCCAAGGATTTTTTATTAGTATAACAAATTTATGATGAAAAGTACATAGACACAGCAGCACACCAATTACCAAAATTCACCGCTTCGCGCCAGGGGTTTTCTGTGAAATTTGAGTTGTCAAAAAGAAAAAACTACGGTAAGATAACGGGAAAAGGGGGAAACGGAATGCCGGAGAGAAGCGAGGCGGATAAGCGGGGATATCTGAATGAGGGGTTTCGGCTCTTCCATCTTAAGGACCGCCTGGCCCAGCGCCTAGATTACCACTATCACGAGTTTGATAAGCTGATTCTGCTGCTCCATGGAAAGGTCACATATGTGGTGGAGGGCGTCACTTACTTCTTACAGCCCTGGGACCTTCTGCTGGTGCAGCATAATTTGATTCACAAGCCCATCATTGACCCCACCGAGCCCTATGAGCGGGTGGTGGTGTGGCTGGGGCGGGAGTGGATGCACGCACGCAGCGATCCCGAGGAGCCGTTGGATCAATGCTTTGAGATCGCCCGGGAACGGGGGTTCCACCTGCTGCGCGGCGGCGGGGAGCAGAGGCTTTCCTATATGCAGTCGATTCAGCGGCTGGAGGAGGCGCTGCGCTCCAGGGAGTTTGGCGGGCACCGCCTGGCGGACACGTTGTGCCAGCAGCTGCTGATCGCGGTTAATCGGGATATTCTCGCAGACCGCACAACTCGGGAGGAGACGGATAGTTACCGTGTAGACCCCAAGATCGAGGAGATTCTGCGCTATATCACCGCCCATTTGGAGGAGCCGCTATCCGTGGAGGGGCTGGCCCGGCGTTTTTATATCAGCCGCTATTACCTCATGCATCGCTTCAAAGCGGTCACTGGCTATACGGTCCACCAGTATATCAGTCAAAAGCGGCTGCTGTGGGCGGCAGAGCTGATCCGCGCCGGCACGCCGGTGATGAAGGCGGCGGAGCAGACAGGCTTTGCGGAGTACTCTACCTTTCTGCGGGCCTTTCAGAATACGTTCCACATGAGTCCCCGGGAGTTTCGATGAGAGGCGGTATGCGAATGCATACCGCCTTCAAAACTGCATGGGATCGCTCTAGGCAGAAATCCGCCTCAGTACCCTCTCGACCGGTCCACCAGGCTTTGGAGAGGCCGGCCAGCGGCGTAGTTTGCAAGGTCTTGGCAAAAGAGGTCTACGTTGAGATCACAGGTATAGCCCAGAGACATGTTACCGGAGATATGAGGGGTGAGAATCAGGTTCCGGGTCTGCCACAGGGGATGGTCTTCCGGCAGAGGTTCAGGGACCATTACATCCAGGGCTGCTCCTGCGAGGCGTCCTTCATTTAGAGCCTCTGCCAGGGCGTCCTGGTCCAGGGCAGTGCCCCGGCCCACGTTGATGACGCAGGCATCCCTGGGGAGCAGGGCGATGCGGTCCCGGCTCAGGAGATTCACGGTCTCCGGTGTGCTGGGCAGGGACAGGATCAGCACATGGGCCTCCGGCAGCGCCTCGTCCAGCCGGGAGATGGGCAGTACCTCGTCAAAGCCGGGGACCGGCCGCCCGGAACGACTGAGACCCAGAATCCGGGCCGCGCCCATGCCCCGCAGACGTTCCGCCACATGGGAGCCAATGTTGCCAGTGCCCAACAGGGTGAACGAGCCGTCCCGAATCGAGCGGATGGGCAGCGGGCTGGGCCAGCTGCGCCGTTGGAGAAACTGCTCATATTCCGGCATTCTCCGCAGCAGCATCAGCGTGACCATAATCACATGCTCGGAGATGGTGACGCCGTAGGCGTTGGAGTTGGTCAGCATGCAGTCTGGGTTGGCGAAGAGGGTGGGGTCTGCACAGTAGAGGTCCACGCCGGCATTGGAACAGCAGTACCACCGCAGGGTGTTCGGAGCCCGGCGCAGAAGCTTGGGGGAGTTGGCGTAGAGCACTTCGCAGTGCTGCAGGCATGCCGCAGCCTGCTCAAGTTGGTTCGTGGTGAAAAAGTGGGGTGTAAAGCCGGCCGACTCTGCGGCCGTTTGAATGCGTGCTTTGTGGGCGTTTGTGAGAAAGTCCAGACAGATGCAGAGATTGCGGTTCATTTAAGATCAAACCTCCCTGTTGATATGTTAGAATGGGTTCTTGGTTGGGGTGGCCAGCGCAGCGCATAGCTGCTCCGCGCAGCGCATTCCGTCTGCGGCGGCGGAGAGGATGCCTCCGGCGTAGCCGGCTCCCTCCCCGCAGGGGTACAGTCCCCGGATGGAGGACTGACACCCCTCGCCCCGAAGAATCCGCACCGGAGAGGAGCTGCGGCTCTCCACGGCGGTCAACACGGCGTCCGGCGCGTCATAGCCCCGCAGCTTTTGGCCCAGGATGGGCAGAGCCTCCGCCAGAGCCTGGGCCACAAACGGCGGCAAACAGCTCCAAAGATTGCTCCAGGTGACACCGGGGCGATAGCTGGGGATGACCCGTCCGGGGCCTATGGAGGAGCGCTTTTGAAGGAAATCCTCCACCCGTTGGGCCGGGGCCAGATAGCCGCCTCCTCCGGCGGCGTAGGCGGCCTCCTCCAGGCGGCGCTGAAAGGCAATGCCGGATAGCGGGCCGTCACCGAAATCCTCTGGTGTGACGTTCACCAGGAGTGCGCCGTTGATATTTTCCCGGTTCCGGGCAAATTCGCTCATACCGTTGGTCACGACTCCCCCGGCTTCGGATGCGGCGGCCACCACTTCCCCGCCAGGACAAACACAGAAGGAAAAGGCGGAGCGCCCGTTGGGGAGATGGCAGGAGAGCTTGTAGGTGGAGGCTGGAAGCCCAGGATGGCCAGCATACTGCCGGTACTGGGCTGCGTCGCAGTCTGCCTGCCGGTGTTCGATCCGGACGCCCACGGCAAAGGGCTTTGCCTCCATCGGTACGCCCCGGTAGTGGAGCATTTCGAAGGTGTCCCGGGCAGAATGGCCGGGGGAGAGAATCAGATGGCGGCAGGGCAGGAAATAGGCCCCGCCAGGGCCCTCCACACGGATGCCAGCCAGGCCGCCATTCCGGAGATCCACGTCGACCAACCGGCTTTCAAACCGGATATCCGCTCCCAGTTCCAGAAGCTCCTGCCGCAGGTTCTGAAGGACCACGTGGAGGAAATCCGTCCCCACATGAGGTTTGGCGTCGATCAAGATTTCCTCTGGGGCACCGCAGGAGACTAGCTGTTCCAAAATAAAGCGATGGCGGATATCTCGGGTACCGGTGTTGAGTTTTCCATCGGAAAAAGCCCCGGCACCCCCTTCTCCGAATTGGACATTGCTGCTGAGGTCCAGCACTCCGGAGGACCAGAACCGCTCTACGTCCTCCCGCCGCCGCTCCGCGCTGCGTCCCCGCTCCAGCAGAATGGGCCGCAGCCCCGCAAGAGCCAGCACCAGCGCGGCAAAGAGCCCCGCAGGGCCCGCTCCAACCACCACCGGCGGCAGCTGAGGCGCCTTCTGCGGCGCGGGGGGATGATAATCCGGGCGGGGCGGACACAGGCTGACCTTTCGATTCCGGGTGTGCCGGAGCACCGCAGCCTCCTCCGGAAGGGAGACCTCCACGGTGTAAACCATAAAGACGCCCTCCCGAGCATCCACACTGCGCCGCAGTACCTGCAGGTGCCGCAGATCTTTCTCTCGAACTTTCAGGATGCGGGCGGCCTCGGCAGCCAGCGCCGCCTGACTGGTGCCAGGGGGCAGCTTTATATTTTCAATCTTGAGCACAGTGGTCCTCCTTATCTTTTACCCGTCCCGATGAAGCGATGAGATGGGTGTATGGACGGCCGGCGTCGAGCACTCTGGGGACAGGACGCACGCCGATGTTACAGCATCATGGATAGCTGGATTGTATCGCCGGCACGGAGCGCTGCCAGGCACATCTGTGAAATCCAGCTGCGATAGCCGGTGCGATGGCCGGCTTTGCGGCTATTGTACCACATCTTTTGTGGTCGGGAAAATAGAAAATGTTCATGAATCCTTCAAAGTTCTTTCAGGTTTCTTTAAGATATTGCCGCTATAATGCAAATCAGAAACCAGGAGAGCAGCCTTGTGAGCGGACAAGAAGTTTCCTTTGCAATTCCACAGGGGCACTCCGCATGATGTTATAAAAAACAAAATGTTTCATAGATATAAAGGAGGAACAAGAGATGTATAACGACGAACAGAACTTGTACCATTACACATATCGCAAGGATGGCAGCGAGAGTGGACAGCAGAACGCAGGACCTGCGGGAGATGGAGCAGTCGGCACCGTCCAGTCTGAGCCGCAGAGACCGATTCAGGAGATGAAGCCTGTGAAAAAGAACCGCATGGGATTAAAAGTCACAGCGCTAGCCCTGTGCTGTGCCCTATTGGGCGGCGCATTGGGCGGAGGCATTGTGTGGGGAGTAAGTCGGGCAACCAGCGAGGCCACGGTCCAGGTCAGCGACCGAACCGTCAGCCAGGTATCGCTGAAAACTGTAGACGGAAAGACTGAAATGACGGACGCCGAGGTTTACGCGGCCAATGTCAACAGCGTGGTGTCTATTAACGTCACTGGTACCAGCGGTTATAACTTTTTCGGCCAGCCAGTACAGACCGCTTCGGCCGGCTCCGGATTTGTCCTCACAACAGATGGTTATATCGTCACCAACTATCATGTGGTGGAAAATGCAGAGACCGTGAAGGTCACGATGTACAACGGCGACGAGTATGATGCCAGATATGTCGGCGGCGACGAGGACTATGATATCGCGGTTATCAAGGTGGAGGCCTCGGACCTTCAGGCAGTGACCTTGGGTGACAGCGAACGGCTGAATGTGGGAGATCATGTGCTGGCTATTGGCAACCCCTTGGGCGAGCTGACCTTTTCCATGAGCGGCGGCATGGTATCCAGTGTGAACCGGGCCATCAATGTGGACGGAACCCCCTTCAACATGATCCAGACAGATGCCTCCATCAACCACGGCAACTCCGGAGGTCCCCTGTTCAACAGCTTTGGCGAGGTGGTTGGCATTGTCTCTGCCAAGCTGGAGAGCACTTCTTCCGGCAGCAGCGTGGAGGGGCTGGGGTTCGCGATTCCCATCAACGACGTCATCAGCATGATTCAGGATATTATGACCAACGGCTATGTGACCAACAAGGCCTATCTGGGCGCCACCGTGGGAACTCTGACTCAGAGCATGGCCCAGCAGTACAGCTATGACATCAGCAAGGGAGCGTTTGTTTACTCCGTGGAGGAGAACGGCCCCGCGGACCAGGCCGGGCTGCAGCTGGGTGATGTGATCACCAAGATTGACGATACAGAGATTGCCTCGCTGGACGATTTGACCGCAGCGAAGAAGGGCTGCGCTGCCGGCGATACCTCCACACTGACCATTTACCGCCAGGGAGAGACAATGACTCTAGAAATTACCTGGGGGGCAGTGCCGGCCGAACAGCAGACTACAACGCAGACACAATCCCAGCAGGAGACTTCTGGAAACGCAGGGACCGTGAATCCCTATGATCTCTTCGACTACTTCTTCGGAAACCGTTAACCTTTCCTGTGCCTGACGGCGGCTTCGCGGCAATCGCTGCGGCAGGGCAAACAGCCGCCTTTGCGGCGGGCATGGATGGTGATAGATAGATATGAAAAGCGCACCGTGAACTTCACGGTGCGCTTTTTGGGCTGGAGACGGACGCGGGGAATCGCCTTGGCGCTCAGGTATCGGATTGATTGTCTTGCTCTTTCTTCTTTCGGCCGCTGACAATACCGGCGATAATCAGCGCGGCAAAGATGACCACCAGAAAGACTCCACCCATCTGCATAACAAGCACCTCCTTACTATTACCGATATTTTAACGAATCTAAATGTAAAATTAACGAATTCTTTACAGTTAATATAAATGAATTTTCGAAAAAATGCAAGGCTTTTTTGTGAAAAAATTTTTATTTTATAAAAGAGAGTCTTTTTCCAGCGAGCCAGCTGCCGACGGCGGCCCCCTTTTTGACTTCCGGGCAGATTGAGGTTATGAAGTACCCCTTTTGTCGGAGTAACGAAAGGAAGGATATTAACATGCAGCACCTGCCCGATCAATAAAATTATTTTTTACGAACAAAACAATGATTACCAAAACCAGCGAACTGGATTAAATGTTCCAAGGAACCAGGCCAAAAATGTTCTATGGAAATTTTGCTTCTCAGTGCTGGCTTTGGGGAGTGATGTCCCTGTGCCAGCAATCATAAAACATAGAACAGCATATATGAGAGCACCAAAGAAAATCGCAAAAACAGGGTTTCCACTTTATGCTCCTCTGCAATGGAATTTATATCGCTTGATACAATTTCAGACCTGATCCTTTTTCTGCTGTATCATATTGTTCGGCTTCGATCAAGGCAGAGTGAAATTAACGAGGCCATGATCTGTCAGCCCAAATGTAAAAAGGGAGACGGCGGAGGACCTCTTGCACTTTTTCCCTGAGAATGATACAATAACAGCCTGAAAAAACGGCAAGGGAGAATTGCTATGAAATTAGGAATCCTGGGTCTGCCCAATGTGGGCAAGTCGACCCTGTTCAACGCCATTACCAACGCCGGTGCTGAGAGCGCCAACTACCCATTCTGCACGATCGACCCCAATGTGGGGATGGTGGCCGTTCCGGACGAGCGGCTGGACAAGCTGGCGGAGATGTATGAGCCGGACAAAAAGACGCCGGCTGTCATCGAGTTTGTGGACATTGCAGGCTTGGTAAAAGGGGCCAGCCGCGGCGAGGGGCTGGGCAACAAATTTCTGGCCAACGTCCGGGAGACGGACGCCCTAGTTCATGTGGTGCGTTGCTTTGACGATGAGAACGTGATTCATGTGGAGGGCAGCACAGACCCCGCGCGGGATATTGACATCATCAACACAGAGCTGGTGATGGCGGACCTGGAGATGGTGCAGCGCCGGGTGGAAAAAGCCACGAAGGCCCTGAAGGGTGATAAGAAGTTTCAGCATGAGGTGGACCTTTTCACCGCGCTCCAGAAGCACCTGGACGGCGGCCAGCTGGCCCGCACCTTTGCATGTGACGAGGACGACGCGGCGCTGCTGCGGACCAGCGATCTCTTGACCCTCAAGCCCGTGATCTACGCCGCCAACACGGACGAGGCGGGCTTTGCGGACCTGGATCATAACGCTTACTATCAGCAGGTGTGCGAGATTGCCGCCGCCGAAGGTAGCCAGGTGCTGCCCATCTGCGCCAAGATGGAGCAGGACATCGCTTTTGCCCGGAAAGATATCGGAAAGGCATGCCAGCTTTATGAGCAAGCCATCTATTTTGATTCGAA
>ENA-UESI01000095-UESI01000095.1-human-gut-metagenome-genome-assembly--contig:-NODE-95-length-71542-cov-8.510782_pt1 | contig 71542 bp, 62 predicted proteins | sample MGYA00243005_ERZ508006 | MGnify/ENA primary metagenome ERZ508006 (study PRJEB26167, sample SAMN06115436) | human gut metagenome | host: Homo sapiens | place: China:Shandong | collected 2015-06-10... | reverse complement strand
GTGGCTGTGGCAGGCATAAGCGTTTTGAAAGAGAAAAAAGTTTTTTTGATTTGTCATGGAGTCAAGCCAGGGCGTCGTGGGCCTTTCGTAACCATAAGCGGACATATGGTCTTTGTTCTGCGATTCACCGATGACTAAAAAGTAGGCGCCGGAAGCGGAAGCAGAGTTCAGCTCTGTAAGGGCGGCAAGAGCTTTTTGACGGGCAGCTTTCTGCTGCGCGAAACTGTCATAATTATGTAAAGCTGTCTGCGTTTCACGGAAAATATTGATAAGAAAATTATCGGTGCTAAAAGCAAGTGTCCCAAGATTACCGGCGCTGATCAACACGAGCAGAAGGAGGGGAAGCAATGTTATTTTAAGAGCAGTCAGTCGTTTGATAAAATAAGTCATCCAGGAAAGATAGGTTAAAATAAGTCCGATAAAAAGGACAAATGCAATAATAGTAAAATTTGTCTGCAGGTATTCAAGGGCTTCGGAGGGATTTGTTTGGAGAAAGGCCAGGAGTGCGGCAGCATTTGGAAATTGTCCGCTGGCTGCGTAATAGCCCCAAACGAGAAGAGAGAAAATAAAGCAAAGGAACTGGAATATAAAAGCTGGTAAGAAAAAAATCTTGGCGTAACGAGCATAGAATGTATAGTAATATAAAAGGAAGCCGGTATTGGTTATTGCTAAACAAAACGTAATATAGAAAGCAGCGTCACTGGCGGGCAGAGGTCTGTCAGTAGTTATTTTGAGAAAGAGCAGGGAGAGCAGCGGCAATAATGCGGCCAGATAGTTATAAAGGAGTACCTTTTTATTTTTCAATAAGATAGAAAAAATACAGGTTGTGATCAAAGTAGTACATAATAGCTGCCGTATTTTAGTAAAAATAAAAAATTCGCTCGTTAAGAATTGAATTACCAATGCAATACTAAAGATCGCAAAAAATATAGTAAAAAAATGAGGAAATAGAGATTTTTTTATGCAGTGTAGTTTATTTTTAATATTTAAATCCAAGAAAATCGCCTCCGGACAAAAGTATAACACATTCGCCCCCCCCCACAAGACTTTCCGGGAAACTGGGTATTTTCGAGGATTGTGATTTCTCATGCAGGCAATAAAAAAGCGATTCCCTTTCGAGAATCGCTTGAGGTAATACAGAGGTAATACATATGAAAGTAAATTTTATTACGGCTGCCGCTCTCTGAAAAAAGAGCTTTACATGTTGCCGTGGAACAGCTGCAGAAGAATGAACATGATTTGGGCGCTCATCAGATATTTGAACCAAATCCGGGCATAGACGTAGCCCTGCGGGCTTATTTCATAAGCACCGGCAATGCGGCCCTGAACGCCGTAGGATTCCAAAGCAGAAAGAAACAGCAGCATACAGCCAGGCTCCCAGCTGTCACCTGTAATGAGCCAGATACAATAAAATAAGAAAAGAATATCAATGAGAAAATAGATCAGAAAAAAAATAGTGGTTTTATCAAGAAAAACGACATGGACCTTCTGACGGCTTTTGCGTGTTTCAACTATGACGCGGAAATTGTGCAGGAACAGAGCCAATTCGCGGTGATATATAAAGGAAAAAACTTTCGCGCATAAAAAAAGTAAGGGTATATAATGCATGGGAGCTCCTATCTGTAATCGATTAACTTACAAGAATATTATACATCATAGAAAGAAAAGCTGCCAAGCCATTTCCATGAAATTTGTATACAATCCGCAAAGAGAGGAAAAATGTCCTTTACAAACGCATTAAAACGAAAAAAGTCAAAAAAATACAAAATGGCGGAGTAAATTATTTGTTTTTTGTACGGATTTACAAAAAAAGAGTTGACAAAAGTGTGAAAAACTATTTATAATTGTGAGCAGATAGTTACAAACGTAGCTTTGCCAGAAGAACACACTGTTAAGAGGGGAACAGCATCGGCTGCTGCATAGAAGTAACCAATTATACTATAAGGAAAAGGGGAAAGAACACATGAAAACCTGGAAAAAAGTTGCCAGTGCCGCTTTGGCTGCAATGGTATTTGCTTCGCTGACAGCAGGCTGCGGCGGCGGAGACAAAAAGAAAGAGGCTGCAAACAGTAATGAGATCGTAGTAGGCGCAAGCTTTGAGCTGACCGGCAATGTTGCCAATTACGGTAAATCTACGCTTTCCGGCTTAAAAATGGCGTTTGATGAAGTCAATAAGGCCGGTGGCATTGACGGTAAAAAACTGCGCATCGTGGAAAGCGATAATAAATCGGAGCCTTCTGAAGCAGGCAACTCAGTTACCAAACTGGTAACGCAGGATAAGGTAATAGCTGTTGTCGGACCGGCAACCAGCGGCTGTGTGGCTGCTTCCACACCTATTACTACCGCTAATAAAGTACCTTTGATCGCGCCTTGTGCAACAGCTCCGAATATCACCGTTGAAAACGGTAAGGTAAAAGAATTTGTTTTCCGTTCCTGCTTTATCGATCCCTTCCAGGGTCGGGTCATGGCAGAGTTTGCCGATAAAAACCTGCAGGTAAAAAACATAGCGATCTTATATGATGCTTCCAGCGACTATTCTAAAGGTCTGGCTGAAGTCTTTACTAAAACCATGGAAGAAAAAGGCGGCAAGATCGTTGCCAAAGAGGCTTTCCTTGCTAAAGACCTGGATTTTAAATCTGCCCTGACTAAAATTAAATCTACAAATCCTGAAGCAATTTACATTCCCGGTTATTATGAAGAAGTTGCCAAGATCATCAAACAGACCCGTGAATTGGGACTGAATGTTCCGCTTTTGGGCTGCGACGGCTGGGATAGCCCGAAACTTGTTGAGATCGGCGGTCCGGCAGCATTGAACAATACTTATTTCTCCAGTGCTTATTCCGCACAGGATAAAGAGCCTTCCGTACAAAAATTCATTGCCGGTTATAAAGCCATGTATAACAAAGAACCTGATGTTTTCTGTATGCAGGGTTATAATGCCGGTCTGATCCTGGCTGACGCTATCAAACGCGCAGGGACCACTGACGGTACTAAACTGGCTGCTGCTATCGCTGCTACCAAAGACCTGTCCGTTGCCAGCGGTAAACTGACTTATGATGCTGATCATAATCCGATTACCAGCGCTATCATCATTGAATTGAAAGACGGCGTACAGACCTTTAAAGAAAAAATTACTCTGTGATCCAGAACAAATAAGCTGTTGTAAAAAGAAGATATTGAAAGGCAGAACCCGGGTAGACCCATTGTTTTTTAGATGTTTTTTAGTCCGGCGCGGCTGAGCCGCGTCAGATTAAATATATTTTGCAGTTTCATCAGAGGGGGAAAAAACAATGAAAAAAGTTACCAAGGTATTCTCAGTAATGGTAGCGAGCGTGGCTTTAGCAGCTATGCTTGGCGGCTGCGGCGGCGATAAGAAAGCTGCCGGTGATACCATTAAGGTCGGCGGTAATCTTGAGATGACCGGCGGCAGCGCCAGCTTTGGCATTTCTTCAAAAAATGCGATCGAACTGGCATTCAAAAACATTAATGACAAAGGCGGCATTAATGGTAAAAAACTGGAGCTTGTTGTGGCGGATAATAAGTCCGAAGCAGCCGAAGCTACCAATGCCATGCAGAAGCTGGTATCTCAGGATAAGGTCGTTGCCGTTATCGGACCGAACCTTTCCTCTGCTACGATAGCTGCAGGGGCGATCAATAACGGCAGTAAGGTGCTGGATATTGCGCCGATGGCAACTAATCCGAACGTTACAGTGGACCCGGCGACAGGTAAGACAAAAGAATATAATTTCCGCGCCTGCTTCATTGATCCGTTCCAGGGTACTGTTATGGCGAATTTTGCTAAAAATGATTTGAAAGCAAATAAAGCAGCGATCCTTATCGATAATTCTTCTGACTATGCCAAAGGCCTGGCGGCGTTCTTCAAAGAAAACTTTATTAAGAACGGCGGCACTGTTGTGGCTGAAGAATCCTATCTGCAAAAGGATACCGATTTCAAAGCTACTTTGACTAAAATCAAAGCTGCGGCTCCGGATATTCTTTATGTTCCCGGTTATTATCAGGAAGTTGGTATGGTCGTTAAGCAGGGCCGTGAAATGGGTATTGAGATCCCCATGGCCGGCGGCGATGGCTGGGACAGCGCTAAGCTGCCGGAAATAGCAGGCAAGGCGGCACTCAATAATACTTATTTCTCCAGCTTGTATTCTCCTGATGATGATTCTGCTTTGAATAAAGCGTTCGTCAGCGAATATGAAAAGGCTTATAAAGTAAAACCAGATGTTTTTGCAGCGCTTGCCTATGATTCTGCTTTGCTGGTTGCCGAGGCAATCAAAAACGCAGGCGATACCGATCCGGTGAAAGTCGCGCAGGCTATGGCCAAAATCAACGGCTTCCAGGGCGTCTCCGGTACGGTGACTTTCGACGCGCAGCATAATCCAGTCAAGAGTGCGGTAATCATTGAACATAAAGACGGCGCTCAAACCTTCAAGACAAAAATCAATCCTTGATAAAAATCCACAATTAATTTTTTGCAATGGTGCGGGCTGTGGTATTACCACAGCCTCATTGCGTTTAAACCACGAGATCAGGAGGACGGGAATTATGGATATGGGTTCCTTTATGCAGCAATTTGTCCAGCAGCTTATCAATGGCATTTCGCTGGGCAGTATTTATGCGCTGGTAGCATTGGGATACACAATGATCTACGGTATTATCAAGCTCATTAACTTTGCTCACGGCGATATTTACATGTTGGGGGCTTATTTCGGCTTTATAGCAACCACGATGTTTGGTTTTTCTTTTATTCCGGCTATTCTTTTTTCTATGGCCTGTGCCGCGTTAGCGGGTATTATTATAGAGCGTGTGGCTTACCGGCCGATGCGTAACGCTCCGAGAATCGCAATTTTAATTACGGCTATTGGCGTATCTTTCTTTTTGGAATACAGTATGATCCTGGTTGCAACGCCGCAGCCACGTACTTTCCCGTCTGTATTTGAAGCTACTATTTACCACTTCGGTCCTCTGGTCGTCAACAGCCAGCAGGTCGTCATTCTGATCAGTGCGCTGATTCTGATGGCCGTACTGACTTACATTGTACAAAACACCAAAGCGGGCAAAGCCATGCGCGCCGTATCGTTTGACGCCGACGCCGCCCGTTTGATGGGTATCAATATTGACCGTGTTATCTCCATGACCTTTGCTTTAGGCTCTGCTTTGGCAGCAGCCGGCGGCGTTCTGGTAGGTATCTACTATAATTCGATCGACCCGCTGATGGGTATGGTCCCCGGTATCAAAGCCTTCGTTGCCGCTGTACTCGGCGGTATCGGTATCATTCCCGGCGCGATGCTGGGCGGTTTGATTTTGGGCGTTGTCGAAGCTATGGTCAGCGGTTTCTTTTCTTCGACCTTCCGCGATGCTGCGGCATTCGCTATTCTGATCCTCATTTTGCTCTATAAACCGGCCGGGATACTGGGCAAAAATGTACGTGAGAAAGTGTAGGTGAGAGCTGTGAATGCATTGAGAAAAAAAGATTTGCTGACATTAGTAGCCTGCGCCGTACTTTTTGCCGTTGTACAGGGTCTGATGGCGGCAGAAATCATCGGCCCGTTCTGGGAACTGAACATCGTTCTGATCTGTATCAATATCATTCTGTCCGTCAGCCTGAACCTGATCAACGGTTATACAGGCCAGTTTTCCATCGGCCATGCGGGCTTTCTGGCAGTCGGTGCTTATACCGGCGCTATCGTGACGGTCAAGCTGGGCTTTCCGTATGAGCTGGCATTGGTCGTTGGTACTGTTGCCGCAGGTTTTCTGGGCTTTTTGATCGGTTTGCCGACACTGCGCCTGAATGGCGATTATCTGGCGATCGCGACTTTGGGCTTAGGCGAGATCATTCGTATCTGTATCCTGAATATCGATTACGTGGGCGGGGCCTCCGGGCTGATGGGTATTCCCCGGATGACCAACTTCCCCTGGGTCTTCTGGATCATGATCTTTATTATTTTCTTCATCAAAAACTTTAAGAACTCAGCACCTGGCCGCTGCTGCCTGGCGATCCGTGAAAATGAGATCGCTGCCGATACCATGGGTATCGATACTACGAAATACAAAGTTATGGCTTTTACGCTGGGCGCCGCTTTTGCCGGTACTGCGGGCGTATTGTTCTCGCATTATTTTTATATCGCGCATCCGGCTTCCTTTACCTTCATGCGTTCGTTCGATATTTTGACCATGGTGGTTTTGGGCGGTCTGGGGTCAATGACCGGCGCTATCACCGGCGCTGTGCTGCTGACTTTTATTTCCGCTTATCTGGCGGAGTATCCTGAATGGCGGATGATCATTTATTCGATCACTTTGATCGTTTTGATGCTGCGCCGTCCGCAGGGACTGTTCGGTAATAAAGAGCTCAGTTTGAAAATGTTTCATTTAGGAGGTGGCAAAGATGGAAGCACTGCTGAAAGTAAATGATATTTCGATGGTTTTCGGCGGCTTGCGCGCTGTCTCCAACTTTTCCATGGAAATCAAGGCTGGTGAGCTGATCGGCCTGATCGGGCCTAACGGCGCCGGCAAAACTACGGCTTTTAATATGATCACCGGTGTTTATACGCCTACCGAGGGCGAGATCATGTTCAACGGCACGCGTACCAGCGGTAAAAAATCCTACCAGGTAACGCAGCTGGGCATGGCCCGTACCTTTCAGAATATCCGCCTGTTTTCCGAGCTTTCGGTCATCGACAATGTCAAGATCGCTTATAATATGCATGTCAAATATACTTTAGGCGAGGCTATTGCCCGTGTAGGACGCTATTTCAGCGAAGAGGATGAGATCACCAATAAGGCACTGGAGCTTTTAAAAATCTTCAAGCTGGAAGACAAGGCTTATGAAACAGCCAAGAACCTTCCTTATGGTGAACAGCGCCGTCTGGAAATCGCCCGCGCCCTGGCTACGGAACCGAAGCTGCTGCTTTTGGACGAGCCGGCGGCAGGTATGAACCCTCAGGAGACCAAAGAGTTGATGGAGATGATCCGCTGGATCCGGGATAAATTTTCTTTGTCGATCTTGCTGATCGAACATGATATGGGCCTGGTCATGGGCGTCTGCGAGCGGATCTATGTTCTGGAATATGGCTTCTGTATCGCTAATGGCACGCCGGAGGAGATCAAAAATAATAAGCGTGTTATCGAAGCATACTTGGGCGAGGAGGTATCCTGATGTTAAAGGTAGACAATATCGATGTATATTATGGTGCTATCCACGCTATCAAGGGCATCAGTATCGAAGTACCGAAAGGTGAGATCGTAACGCTGGTCGGTTCCAACGGCGCCGGTAAAAGTACGACTCTGCGTACTATTTCAGGGTTGATGAAACCCAAAAACGGCGCGATCTTATTTGAGGATAAAAATATCGTCGGTGTGCCGGCGCATAAAATCGTGGGTATGGGACTGTGTCAGGTCCCGGAAGGCCGCCATGTTTTTGCAAATATGTCGGTCATGGAAAACCTGGAGCTGGGCGCCTATCTGCGCAGCGATAAGGACGAGATCGCCCGCGATTTGGAAGATGTTTTCAAGAAATTTCCACGGCTGTTAGAACGTAAGGATCAGATTTCCGGTACTCTTTCCGGCGGCGAGCAGCAAATGCTGGCGATGGGACGCGCACTGATGAGCCGTCCGCGGCTTTTGCTTCTGGATGAGCCTTCGATGGGTCTGGCACCGTTGCTTGTTAAAGAAATTTTTAATATAATAAAAGAAATAAACGAGAGCGGCACCACGGTGCTTTTGGTAGAACAAAACGCCAATATGGCTTTGTCGATTGCCGATAAAGCTTATGTATTGGAAACTGGCCGCATCGCTTTGGCAGGCACGGCACAGGAATTAGCCAGCAGCGAGGCTGTGCGTAAGGCTTATTTGGGCGGCTGATGCCGGAAAAGGAGCGTGTTGACAATGTTAGTTAAAGATTTTATGACCCCTAACGTATTAACTATTTCGGAAGACAAAAGCATGCTGGAAGCCAGGGAACTGATGAAGAGCAGCGCTTTTCGCCGTATTCCCGTAGTGGATGATATCAAAAGAGTGATGGGCATTATCACGGACGGCGATGTCGGACGGACTTCTCCTTCTGATGCCAGCACTTTGTCGCGTTATGAAGCCAATTATCTGTTGTCGCGCCTGAAGGTGCGCGACGTAATGACCCGTGACGTGATCACTGTGCGCGATAACAGCGCGATCGAGGACGTTGCCTATATCCTGTATAAGCATAAGATCAATGCTCTGCCGGTCGTTAATGAAGATAACAAGTTGTGCGGTATTATTACAGACAGCGATATTTTCCGTGCTTTTGTTACTATTATGGGCATTGCCAAAAGCTGTACCCGTATCACTATCGACGTTACTGATAAAGTCGGCGTCATCGCTGATATCGGCGGGATGTTCCGCGATCAGGGCATCAACATCATTTCAGTCGTTACCAAACGCAATGATGCCGATACTACCGAGCTGACGATCCGTGCCGATCTTTCGCAGCATGGTATGGATATCATCGAGCAGATCCGTGAAGCCGGTTACGATGTAACGGACATCAGTACGGTGAAAGGTGTAGAATAAGCTATGTTGGACGTAAAGTTCAATGTCGGTGATGTAGTACGGATGAAAAAGGCCCATCCCTGCGGTTCCTTTGAATGGGAAATTACTCGTACAGGTATGGATTTTGGGCTGAAATGCAAGGGCTGCGGCCATTTTGTCATGATCGCCCGGCCGAAGTTCATCAAGGCTGTCAAAGCTGTAGTTGCTGCGGCCGACCAGTAGTAAAAAGCAAAGATAACGTAAAAACCCTGCCTTTGATCAAAAGGCAGGGTTTTTTGCTGTGCAGATGATACTATTATCATGCGGCTGCGGAAAAGCGGTCCGCAGGGTCTGTGCTTTGAAGTAAAACGCGGCAGCGTTTGTTTTATTCCAATTTGCTTTTAAAGGTCCAGCCGGCAATGCTCAGTGTCAGTGCGGCGATCAAAGCCAGAGGGATCAGGTTCAGCAAAACGTACGACATTGCCATATCCTTCAGTAAAACGCCTTTGGCGATGACCAGAAAAAAGCGCAGCGGATTAAGATAGGTAAGATACTGCAGCAGGACCGGCATGTTGTCGATCGGGGAGATAAATCCCGATAATAATACTGCCGGCATTTGAAAGGTAAAAACGCCCAGAATGGCCTGCTGCTGGGTACGGCACAGGGAGGAGATGAATAAGCCGACGCCGACCAGGGCCAGAAGCGCTACAAAATCGGCGGCCAGAAAAACAAAGAGCGAACCGGCTAACGGGAAATCAAAAAACCAGACCGAAATAGCCAGCATCACCATTGTTAGCAGCCAGGCTAAAAGCTGTGCGGGCACAGCCTTGCCGATCAGGATCTCAGTTGAAGAAAGGGGGCTGACAATCAGCTGATCGAAAGTACCGACTTCTTTTTCCCGGGCAATAGACAATGAGGTCAGTAAAAGCGCTATGACCATAGAAATCAGCGCCATCAGGGAAACCAGCGAATAATATTTATAATCCAGATTGATATTGAACCAGTTCCTGGTGACGATCTCTATTTTGGGATCAGTGCCAGCCAGACTCTGGGCATAACCCTGGATGATCTGGGTGGCGTAACCGCCGATGATGGCGGCAGAATTAGTCTGCCTGCCGTCGGTTATCAACTGGACGGCAGTACCGGTCTTATTTTTGATAGCTGCGGCAAAATCGCCGGGTATCTCTAACGCGATACTGGCCTGCTGGATGTCGATTTTTTCTTTGAGCTGCTGCGGGGTGTCGACCAGCGTGACAGAATTGAACCAGGGCGAATTCTCAAAATGGCTGATCAGTTCGCGGGAATAATAGCTGCGGCTGTTATCCAGCACCAGCATGTCGATATTTTTTACTTCCATAGTCACAGCGTTGGCAAAAATTATCAGCTGAAAGATGGGCAGTATGGTAACGATCACCCGGCTGCGCGGGTCTTTCCAGATAGCTTTAAATTCCTTGATGATCAAAGTAAATAATCGTGCCGTCATTTTTCCAACCTCGCTAATGTGTTTTTGTAGACAAAAAATAACAGCACCAGACAGAGAATGCCTAAATAGACCGTATTGATCAGCACGATCTCACTGATCGTGCCGGCCAAAAATTCACTCTCGATAAAGGAAACAAAATAACGCTGAGGCAGTACGGCTGTTAAATATCTGAAAAAGGCCGGCATGGAGGAAATGGGAAACATCAGGCCGGAAAGAAGCAGCGCCGGCAAAAAGCCCATGACTAGTGAAATCTGGCAGGCCAGAAACTGGTTTTTAAAAATGGTCGAAACCAGTAGACCGATTCCCATGCAGGTGAGTAAAAACAGACTGCCGACCAGAAATAACATGATATAAGAACCGCGGAAGGGGATTGCAAAGACTGTAACGCATAAAAGAACATTGAAGAGCAGCGAACAGATACCTAAAATATAATAGGAAAAATATTTACCGGCGACAAACTGCAGCCGGCTGAGGCGCGTGCTCAGCAAGGCTTCCATCGTGCCCCGTTCCCATTCGCGGGCGACGACAAGCGCTGTTAAAAGGATGCCGACTAAGCTGATTGTTACTGCCAAAGAGCCGGGCAGGATAAAGTAATGACTGTCCACTTTCTCATTGTACCAGACCCGGAGCTGCGGTTCGATCAGGCCTGGCTGCTGGCTGGTGTGCCCCAGCGTTGCCAGCCATTGGGCAATAACGCCGCTGGCGTAGAGCTGGACATAATTGGCCGTGTTGGTTTCACTGCCGTCAGTAATGACCAGGATCTGCGCCGGCCAGCCATTATTCAGATTTACGGTAAAATCATTGGGGACGACCACAGCGCCCTGCAATTTGGAATTGACGATGTCGCTGTACATGGCGTCTCTGCTGTCATAGATCTGGGTCTGCAGATAGCGGTTATTGCTGAAAGAACGGGCCAGAGTGGTCACGCGCGGGTTGGCATCATCCAGCTTGAGCCCCAGGCTGATATTGACAGAATCCATATTGATGCCGTACATATAGATCAAAGATAACAAAGTCGGCAAAATAAAAGCGATCAAAATACTGCTGGGATCGCGCACGATCTGCAGAAATTCTTTTTTGATAAAAGCCCGTAAAATTTTCATGGCTGACCGCCTTCTGCGTCTTTACTCTGGATCAGCGTGATAAAAGCTTCTTCCATCGTGGCTGCGCCTGCTTCTGCTTTTAAGGCTGCCGGCGTGCCGATGGCGATTGTTTCACCTTTATAAAACAGGCTGATGTTATCGCAGTATTCTGCCTCATCCATAAAATGAGTGGTAATCAAAATCGTAACGCCTTTTTGGGTCAGCGCCCGCAGATGACACCAGAATTCCTTGCGGGTCACCACATCTACGCCCGAGGTGGCTTCATCCAGAAAGAGGATCGGCGGATTGTGGATCAGCGCGCAGGCCAGGGACAGACGCTGCTTGATGCCCAGCGGCAGTTCTTCGGACTGCTGGTCAAAATAAAACTCCAAGCCGAAATAACCGGCGATAGCCTCGACCCGCTTTTCGATCTCGGCCAGAGGAATACCATAAATGCCGGCGAAAAATTCCAGATTCTCACGGACGGACATATTACCGTACAGGGAAAATTTCTGCGCCATATAACCCAGAAAGGAGCGTGCCAAAGTTGGATTTTTCCTGATGTCTACACCCATGATTTTAGCCGTTCCTTCTGTGGGCCGCGCCAGTCCGCACATCATTTTAAAGGAAGTGGATTTGCCAGCGCCGTTAGGTCCCAGTAAACCGAAAATCTCACCTTTTTTGATGTGAAAGGTATTATTTTTGACAGCGGCAAAACTGCCGTACATTTTTAAAAGGTTTAGGGCCTCGACAGGATATTCAACAGCGCTCTCCTGATAAACGTAATGAGCGGCGATCTGCGATTCTTTTTCCTCGTACCCGCCCATCAGCCTGATGACTTCGCTTTCAAATTCAGCGGGGGTGGCAGCCAGCGCTGCCGGCGGGCCCTGATAGATGACCCTGCCTTTGTCGATGACGACGGTGTTGTCAAAGCTGTTGGCCTCGTCCAGATAGGCGGTCGACCAGACGACGGTGGTATCATTTTTGATCGTGGCCCTGACCAGACGCATCAGATCGCGGCGTGAAATAGGATCAACGCCGACGGAGGGTTCATCCAGGACCAAAAATTTAGGATCGCCCAAGAGAGCACAGGCCAAACCGAGTTTTTGTTTCATACCGCCGGAAAGCTTGCCGGCCAGACGTTCCTGAAAAGGGCGCAGGCCGGTGAATTCTAAAAGTTCGTCAAAATTTTTATCGACGGATTTTAAATCAGCATAAAATTCCAGATTTTCACGGACAGTCAGATCTTCATATAAGCCGAATTTCTGCGGCATATAGCCAATCTGCGGCATCAAGGCTTTTTTTTGCAGAGCAGGATCATAGCCGAGTGTGGAAACAGTCCCCGTATCTGCCGTCAAAAGGCCGATAATGATGCGCAGCAGTGTAGTTTTGCCTGCGGCATCAGCGCCGACTATGCCAGTCATCTGCCCGGTGGGGATAGTAAGGCTTAAACCGTCCAGTGCTGTAGTAGTACCAAATTTTTTAGTAATATCATTTATTACTACCGTAGCCATGTTATTTACCTCTGTCAGACTTCAGGTCAAGCATAACGGTTGTAGGCATGCCCTGACGCAGAAACTTATCAGGATTATCGGCATAAACGCGGATCATATAGACGAGATCGGTACGCAGGTCAGTAGTCTGCACGCTTTTGGGAGTGAATTCACTGACAGGAGAGATGTAGCCGATATGGCCCTGATAAGTCCTTTTGGTACCTGTCTGCGGATCGATACTGTCAGTTATTATTTCGGCCGGCATGCCGTCGTAAATATTACCTAAATTGACTTCACTGACGTACGCCCTGATCCAGATCGGCCGTGGTTTGGATAAGGTATAGACTGCCGTGCCCTTTTGGACAATGGTGCCTGGTTCTACCAAACGTGCCGTAACGATACCATCTTCCAGGGCATAGAGCCGGGAATAATCACTTTGCCTGACTAAGAGGTCTTTGGCCGTTAAAGCGGCATTATAGACAGCCTGCGTTTCTTTCAAGGTATTTTCTGCCGTTTCAAAATCCAGCTTGGAAATGGCGCCGGTACTGTATAAGACCGTATATTTGTCATATACGGAACGGGACTGGATCATTGATGCATAGGCTTTGGCAACTTCGCTTTCTGCCTGGGCTTCCTGCAGTTTATAATCGGCAGCGTCGATTTCTGCGACGAGACTGCCTTCTTTGATAGTGTCGCCTTCTTCAAAATACATTTTGGTGATTTGACCGGGAACCTGAAACCCAATGTCGAACTGGCGAATATCTACATTACCATATAAAGTTATCTGGGCATGGTCCTGCTTGTCCGGTTGCAAGAAGAACCACAGGCCGCTTATTACTGCCAGTACTGCTGCTATAATAATAAAAATTTTTTTATTCATCATAAGGCTCCTTTAGGTGTTTTCTTAATTTAATAATAGAAGAAGCACCGCCGCTTGGCAAGCAACAGATTATAAAGTTGTGTCGGATTTTGCTGCCATTGCCGCCAGCAGAGCCGGCTGGTCGATAAAACTGCGCAGCTTGAGCCAGAAATCAAGCGGAGAAAGCGGACTTTGATGTTCGTAACAATAAACCAGCACCTGCAGATGGCCGTTGATGATAAATTCTATCAATAATTGCAGCTGGGGCGTCATCTCGTCTACCGTCAGCTGCAGGTTTTGGATCAGCACTTTCCGAATATGGCTTTTCAGCTTATGTACAAAACGCGGGTCACCATTAGGGCCCAGAAGCATTACTAAAATACGGGCGTTAGTTTTGAAAAAGCTCTGAGTCAACAGGCGCTCTTCAGCTGTAGGAACGCCTGTACGGAAAATACGCAGCCCGCGCGGCAGAAACGTGTCGACCAGCTGAAAGAATTCATTTTCCAGTTGTTTGAGCAGGTCGTCCGTATTGTTGAAGTAAGCATAGAAAGTACTGCGATTATAGCCGGCTTTTTTCGCCAGCTGGGAGACGGTTATTTGATCGCAGGGCAGAGTCTGACACAGCTGCAGAAAAGCTTCTACGATACAGTCACGGGCGGTTGTCGGCTTAGTCATGGCAAAATCCCCTTTACTTTTGTTAGTTTTATTATACTATAATCCGATAGTATGCAAAAGAGAAGCCGGGTAAGCGAAGGGTAATTAATAAACATAAAGTAAAATTATTGCCCGGGTAATATTTACAGCTTCTTTATGCTGAGCAGCGTTATTTTTATGTTTTCTGACCTTTACCGGCAGCGCTGCTGGCAGTATGATAGGGCTGTGAGGGAAAGAGGTGAAGAAAAATGACGACCGTAACTTTTGATACTTGCCTGGGCCTGGCAGTTCTGGGTGTATTGACCTTTGCCTGCTGGCATAAATACAGAATTTGTCTGCATACTGGCGCACATAAATAAGCTGATGATTGAAGGAAAGAAGTGACCCAGATGGAGGATTTGCTGGTCGTCCTGTTTTTCCCAACAGTGCTGGCAGTATTATTGGGAATAGCCGAAAGCCGCGGTAGTTTTGCGGGTAAATAGAGTAAATAAAAAGAACGCTTTTCGAAAAAAGCGTTCTTTTTATTTTATTATTTATCGTCCTGCATATAGATGTTCATGCCGGGAACTGCGCCGTTGACGCCGTTGGCAGCGTAAGCCTTGCTGATGTTTTCCAGCAGATCGAAATAGACGTTCCAATAGTCGGCACCCTGGGCCCAGACGCGGATCGTGTATTCCACAGCATATTCTTTATAACCGGAAAGCCTGACAAAGGGTTCAGGTTCATTTAAAGTATTGGCTGTTGCGGCAACAGCTTCGTTCAGGGCTTTTTTGACGGTGGCGATATCGTTGTTGTAGCCTGCGCGGATGACGATATCAACGCGGCGGATAGGCTCCGAGGAAAAGTTTGTGATCTTGCCGCCGGCGATCTCACTGTTAGGCACGAAAATATCTTTGTTATCGACAGTGATGATCTTGGTGCAGAGCATGGAAATTTCTTTAACAGTGCCTTCGATACCGGCAGCGGCAATATAATCGCCTGCTTTGAATGGTTTGGTGATCAGCAGCATGATACCGTTGGAAAGATTGGATAAAGCGCCCTGTACGGACAGGGAAACTGCCAAACCTAACATACCTAAAACTGCCAGCAGGGAAGCGATAGGGATGCCGATACTTTCAGCAACGATACAGACAGCGACAAAATTGAGTACTACTCTGATGACTGTGCGCAGAAAGCCGCGCAGGGTCATGTTTACCTTCAGTTTATCCAGCAGTCTTTCGACCGGGCCCATCAGTGCTTTAATAACTGCGTGGCAGACAAGAAAAATAACAAGTGCGGAAATAATGTTGCCAACAGTCAGTTTACCGACTGAAAAATTAAGGATTTCCTGGATTGTTTCCATCATCTAAACAGCTCCTTTTCGTACTTGTTTATACAAACAAGCTAAAATATATTATTATTATAACATAAAATAATGTAATAAAATATCTTTAAGTAAAGTTTTAAGAATTTACTGCAAAAAAATATGTTATTAAAATATAAATAAACAGAAAACGCAGACGACTGATGCAAGTGATAGAATTGATCCTGACGCAGTAATAATATTGCATAAAAAGCCCCGTTGAGGTAAAATAAAGTATTACTAATAGATGAGGAGCGATCAGAGTGAGTACCAATTTAGAAGTAGGGATCGTCGGTTTGCCTAACGTCGGTAAAAGTACTTTGTTCAATGCTATCACCAAAGCGGGAGCAGAGGCGGCCAATTATCCTTTTTGTACTATAGAACCTAATGTCGGTGTGGTTGATGTGCCTGATAAACGGTTAACAGTTTTAGGAGAAATGGTCAAAGCCAAAAAAATCGTACCTGCGGCCATGCGTTTTGTGGATATTGCCGGTCTTGTCAAAGGCGCCTCCAAAGGCGAGGGCCTGGGCAATAAGTTTTTGGCGCATATTCGTGAGGTAGACGCGGTCGCCCAGGTCGTGCGTTGCTTTGAGGACGGCAATATCACTCATGTCGAGGGCAGTATCGATCCGCTGCGCGATATAGAGATCATCAATACAGAACTGTGTCTGGCTGATATGGAAACTGTTGAAAAACGTCAGGAAAGACTGGTGAAGCTTTTAAAAACCGGCGATAAAAAGGTGCCGGTCGAAAAGGCTGTGCTGGATAAAGTCCTGGCAGGTCTCGGTGAGGCAGTGCCGGCCCGTCGTCTGGGACTGACAGAAGATGAACTGGAGTTTTTGCAGGAACTGCATCTTTTGACGATGAAGCCTGTTTTGTATGTGGCCAACGTCAGTGAGGAAGAGGTTGCCGACGCATCTGCCAATCCGCACGTGCAGGCCGTTGCTAAATACGCTGACGGCGAGGGTGCAGAGGTCATTACCGTATCGGCGAAGATGGAATCGGAGATCGCCGAACTGCCGGAGGAAGAAGCACAGGAATTTTTGGCGATGGCCGGCCTGGAAGAGGCTGGTCTTGACCGCCTGATCAAAGCCGGGTTTAAGCTTTTAGGTCTGATGACCTATCTTACCGCCGGTGAAATAGAAGTGCGTGCCTGGACGATCGTACGTGGAACTAAAGCGCCGCAGGCGGCAGGCAAGATCCATACTGATTTTGAACGCGGCTTTATCCGTGCTGAGATCGTTTCCTATGATGATCTGGTTGCCTGCGGCAGCAAAGCGGCTGCCCGTGACAAAGGTCTGGTCCGTCTGGAAGGCAAGGAATACGTGATGCAGGACGGCGACGTAGTCGAATTCCGTTTTAACGTTTGATGGGTAAACTCCTTAACAGATTTTTTCTGTTAAGGAGTTTTTTTATGTAGATTAAATATTGCGAAAATAGCTTTAAATAGTTTTTTGCAGTTGCTTTTTCAAGCCTATTTGATACAATATAAACTACGAAAGGAAGTACTGAAAATGATTTTTGATACGCATATGCATTGCGATTATTCCTGCGACAGTCATATGAAAATTGCCGAAGCTGTTGCGGCGGCAAAGCAGCAGGAGATAGGCATCGTCATTACCGAACATTGGGACGACGATTACCCAACGAATCCAACTGCGTTTATGTTTGATGTGGACGAGTATTTCGAGCGTTTTGCTCCTTATCGCAGCGGGCAGGTGCTTCTGGGCATCGAGATCGGGATGCAGAAGCAGACAGCGGCGGCAGATGAAGCGCTGGCGGGCAGGTATCCTTTTGATTACGTTCTGGCATCGATGCATTGCGTCAACGGCCGCGATCTGTACGAAGAACGTTGTTATGCGGGGCAGACCAAAGCTGAAGCAGTATGCGAATTTCTGACGGATACACTGGCGAACCTGAAGCTGCACGATAATTTTGACGCGTTTGCCCATATCGATTATATGTGCCGGTATATGCCGTTTGCAGATAAAGAGCTGCGGCTCGGCGAAGCGCCGGAGTTATTCGACGAAGTATTTGAGCTGCTGATAGCAAAAGAAAAACCGCTGGAGATCAATACCCGCCGTCTGGATGATCCCGGAGCCCTGGCAGCACTGCTGAAGTTATACAGGCGGTATGCGCAGCTGGGTGGTAAATATGCGGTGATCGGCAGCGATGCTCATTATAAGGAGCATGTAGGGCGCGGCCTTAGGGAAGCGTTGACTTTGGCTGATGAGGCAGGCCTGGAGCCTGTATATTTTAAAGAACGCAAGATGAGAAAGATGAGGGGTTAAAATTTATGAGATGCGTACGTTTTGAAGAACAGGGCCGTGCCAGGATCGGTTTTATTGACGGTGATGTGATCCGTGCGGTTTATGGCAGTATCGATACTTATTGGCGTATGACGGATGAAGTTTTTCCGTTGGCAGGTACTAAGCTTTTAGCCCCCTGCGTACCGAAACAGATCATCTGCGTCGGGTTTAACTATCGTGACCATGCTAAAGAATTTCATGTGGACGTACCTAAGGAGCCTGCACTTTTTACGAAGGCGGCGCATACGGTGATCGGCAATGGCGGTAAAATCATTTACCCCCGCCAAAGTAAAGAAGTCGTTTATGAAGCCGAGCTGGGCATCGTTATCAAAAAAAAGATGAAGGACGTGGCTCCGGAAGCTGTTGCTGATTATATCCTGGGTTATACCTGCGCTAATGACGTTACAGCCCGCGATCTGCAGCGGTCTGATGTGCAGTGGCTGCGCAGCAAGTCCTTTGATACTTTTTGTCCGTTGGGACCCTGGCTGGAGACAGACCTTGATCCTACGGATCTGGCGATAAAATTATATCTGAACGGTCAGCTTAAGCAGCATGGACGCACCAGCGATATGGTCTACAATCCTTATGAGATCTTGAGTTATATTTCGCAAAGCATGACCCTGGATGCCGGCGATCTGATTCTTACCGGTACGCCGATGGGCTGCGGACCGATGCTGCCGGGCGACGAAGTCGTTGTGGAGATCGAGGGTATTGGCAAGCTGAGGAATGAAGTAGTAAAAGGTTATTGAAAATAATAATAAAGAAAGACGCTGAGGCGTCTTTTTTTATTCGCACTGCTAAAATGCATCTCGTTTAAGATCTTTTATCCAGCAGCAGCGAGATATGATTTATTTGTGAATTCATCCTGAAGAAGAATTGCAAATATTGGGAATAAATGTTAAAATAAAGCTCTGACTGACCAGTCAGCAAACTGTTGGGTGGTGTTTTTTTATGGTAAGAAATATGACAGAGGGAGACCCGCTGAAGCTGATCCTGCCTTTTATGGTACCGCTTCTGATCGGGAACGTCTTTCAGCAATTATATAATATCGCGGATATCATCATCGTAGGGCGGACGATCGGTGTCAACGCCCTGGCGGCAGTTGGCGCTACAGCGCCGCTGTTCATGATGCTGGTAGTGCTGACGATGGGCTTGTCAAACGGCTTTACGGTAGTTACAGGGCAGCGTTATGGCGCCGGGGATCTTGACGGCGTAAGGCGCAGCGTGGCGATGAGTACGACGCTGAGCCTGTTTTTTGTGCTGCTGCTGATGCTGGTCGCGACCTTTGCGCTCGACCCGGCGTTAGCGGCGATGAACGTCCCGGAAGAGCTGTTTGCCGATGCGAAAAGCTATGTTCTGATCATCAGCCACGGCATTATCGCGATGATGGGCTATAATCTTCTGGCGGGTATCCTACGTTCTCTGGGCGACAGTAAAACGCCGTTATATTTTTTGATCATCGCGACGATCCTGAATATTTTTCTGGCGCTGCTGTTTATTATCCAGTTTGGCTGGGGTGTGCCCGGCTCGGCTGTGGCGCTGGTCATTGCGCAGGGCTTTTCGGCGCTGCTGTGCATTGTTTATATTGCCAAAAGATTTCCTCTTCTGCGGCTGCGAAAACAGGACTGGCGCCTGGATTGGGATTTTGCCTGGGAACATCTGCGCATGGGCCTGCCGATGGCAGTGCAGTTTTCCGTTTTGGGTTTGGGAATGATTTTTATTCAGGCCGTTTGTAATAAATTCGGGCCGACTACAATAGCGGCTTTTACCTCGGCGATGCGGATCGAGCAGCTGGCGCTGCAGCCAATGATTTCTTTTGGCTTATCCATGGCGGTTTTCAGCGCGCAGAATTTTGGGGCGCACCGTTTCGACAGGATTCGCGAGGGCGTCAAAAAATGTTCGCTGCTGGCGCTGTGTTTCAGTTTGTTTGCAGCAATCATCATGTATTTCTTTGGCCGTGAAATGATCAGTATTTTTATCAGTGAAGCGAATGAGCAGGTTTTAGCACAGGCGCAGCAGTATCTGCACTTAAGTGTTCCGTTTTACTTTTTTCTCAGTCAGATCTTTATCTACCGTAATGCCGTACAGGGTATGGGCATTGCGATGATACCGATGTTCAGCGGGATCGTAGAGCTGATCCTGCGTACTTCGGCAGCAGTCTATCTGACGGAATATTTTGGTTACAGCGGTATTTGTTATGCCAGCCCGATCGCCTGGCTCGGTTCATCGTTGTTCCTGTTCGCCAGCTACCATTATTTCATCAGGCTGCTGGAAAATTCTTATGAGCGGCATATCAGTGCCAAAAACTAAAAAGAAAACTCCCGAAATAAAAAAACTCCCGGTTTTCCGGGAGTTTTTTTGTCATGTTCAACTGTTTTTGCGGCGGATCTCGGTAACGGGGATGCCTCCGATGCCCCAGTTGTCGGTGTCAACTTCGTCGATCACGACAACGGTAGTCTTTTTGTTTTTACCAAGTACGTCATGCAGCAGATTGGTGGCGCCTTCGATCAGGGCTTGCTTTTGCTCCGGGGTAACATTGCCTTCACGAGTAATTTTAATATTAACGTAGGGCATAAAAGAGACCTCCTTTTTTCTTTTAGTATAGCATGAAAGAATGACGGGCAACAAGAAATTTAACAGACGGTATGATAAAGCTGTCAGCAGGTTTGAACAACAGCTTTTACAAAATAAGGCAGCCAGGCGGGCAGGAAAAGTTTTTTTGTAAAGTGTGGTAAAAAACGCTTGTCAAGGCCAGAGTGCCTGTGCTATTATAGCGGTGACCAGAAACGGCCGGGCAGTATCATCAGGAGCTGTACCATAAGCCGCAGGTCTTATAATTAAAAATCAGTCATCAATCGCTTGGATCAGCAATGACCGGGACGAGACGCAATAGCAAGGCCTTTTTGTAAGCATTTTTGCGCACTCCCGGAGGGGAGTGCGTTTTTATTTTACAGACCTTGGTTATGCTCTCAAGCGAAGAAAGGAAGGAAATAATGAAAATCGGCATCATTGGGCTGGGGAAGGTCGGCAGTGCTTTTTTGGAAGCCTGCGAAACAGCGGCAGCTTTGCAGGTCGTCAGTGTTAAAGCCGGACGTTCACCTGAAAGTGCTGCAAGGTTATGCGGTAAAGACGGACTGCTGGTAACTGCCGATAATGCCGGGGTGCTTTCAGCTGCTGACATAGTGCTGCTGACCGTTCCCGATGGGCAGATCGCCGCTGTTGCCGCAGATCTGGCCGCAGATGTTGCTGCGGCAGGGCTGCAGGAAAAGGTGTCCCGGAAGGTATGCCTGCATTGCAGCGGCTCCCTGGGACTGGAACCGCTGGCGGCGTTGTCGGCTTTGGGCATCCACTGCGGCAGTCTGCATCCTTTGCAGAGTTTTGCCGGCGGCAGGGCAGTTTTCCAGGGGATCGGCATGGCTGTTGATGGGGACCAGGCAGCGCAGCAGGCCGCCTGCTGTCTGGCGACAGAGCTGCAGGCCCATCCGTTCAGTGTGCCTGCGTCAGAGCGCTGTGCTTATCATGCGGCCGCCTGTTTTTGTTCCAACTATCTGGTAACGTTAACGGCGATAGCCCAGCAGCTGCTGGCACGGTGGACTCCCGATCAGGCAACGGCACTGCAGGTCTTGCTGCCGCTGCTGGACGGGACGGTGAAAAACCTGCACCAAAGGCAGCTGGCGCGCGCAGCCCTGACAGGACCGATCGCTCGCGGTGATGCCGGCACTGTGGCAGGACATTTGCAGGTCTTGCCGGAGGAGCTGCAGTCAGTTTATCGTGAACTGGCGCTGCAGACTGTAGTCCTGGCCGAAGCCAACGGCAGTATTGACCAGGCCGCGGCTGCAAAGATGCAGGGACTTTTGAGAGGCTAACAGTAAAGGAGTAATGCAAAATGAATAAAAAACAAGTTACGACTTCGACGATCAAAGACATGAAACAGCAGGGTGAGCCGATCACGATGGTGACGGCGTATGATTATGCCATGGCACGTAATGTCAACGAAGCCGGGATCGATATGATCCTGATCGGCGATTCGCTGGGTAATGTGATGCTGGGCTATAATTCTACGGTGCCGGTGACGATGGAAGAGATGATCCATCATACCAAAGCAGTGATGCGTGCCAACGGCGCGGCTATGGTGGTGGCCGATATGCCTTTTATGAGCTATCAGGCCAGCCTTGCCGACGGGATGTATAATGCAGCGCGGTTATTGAAGGAAGGCGGCTGTGCCGCTGTTAAGCTGGAAGGCGGCAGTGAGATCTGCGCGCTTGTGGCTAAACTGGTCACGGCAGGTATCCCGGTCGTGGGGCATATCGGCCTGACGCCGCAATCAGTCAACCAGATGGGCGGCTTTAAGGTGCAGGGCAAGGACGTGGCGGCGGCACAGAAATTGCTGGACGACGCTAAAGCGCTGGAGGCGGCCGGAGCCTTTGCTATTGTGATGGAATGTGTGCCGGCAGCTTTGGCTGCCAAAGTAACAGCCGAGCTGAAAACAGCGGCAACGATCGGTATCGGCGCCGGCAGCGGTTGCGACGGTCAGGTCCTGGTCTGCAATGATCTGCTGGGCTTTTCCGATGGCTTCTGCCCTAAATTTGCGAAAAAGTACGCCGATCTGCACAGCGCTATCGTCGGCGCGGTCCAGGAATATATCCGGGAAGTCAAAGAACGCAGTTTCCCGGCGCCGGAGCATACTTTTAAAATAGATGACGAAGTTTTGGAAAAGTTATATTAAGAGGGAGCCTGAATAATGAAACTTTGTAAAACAGTGGCAGAATTACGTACAGAAGTAGCTTTAGCAAAGGTGGCGGGCCGCAGTATCGGGCTGGTGCCGACTATGGGGGCGCTGCATGAAGGGCATGGCTCTCTGATCGCTGCCGCACGGAAAGAAAATGAGCTTGTTATCGTCAGCGTCTTTGTCAATCCGACCCAATTCGGGCCGGGCGAAGATCTGGACGCCTATCCGCGGACTTTGGAAGCCGACTGCCTGCTGGCAGAGCAAATGGGCGCCGATATAGTTTTTGCGCCGACGCCGAAGGAAATGTATCCCAGCGAGGATATGACCTGGGTCGAAGTGACAGGCGACATTACCAAAGTCCTGTGCGGCCGCAGCCGACCGATCCATTTTCGGGGCGTCACGACTGTCGTCAGCAAGCTGCTTAATCTGGCGCAGCCGGACCGGGCCTATTTTGGTCAGAAGGACGCACAGCAGGTGCAGGTCATCAAACGCATGGTCAAGGATCTGTTCTTTAACGTACAGCTGCGGATCATGCCGATCGTCCGTGAAGCCGACGGTCTGGCGAAAAGCTCGCGCAATACCTATCTGAGCCCGGAAGAACGTCAGGCCGGACTGGTACTTTCAAGAAGCCTGCGTCAGGCCGAAGCACTGTTTCAGCAGGGTGAGCGCGATGGCGCTGAGTTGGTGGAAGTTGTCAGAGAAATGATCGCAGCGGAGCCGCTGAGCGAGATCGATTATGTGGAGATCTACGCACTACCCGATCTGACACCTCTGGCCGGCAAGCTTGCCGGCCCGTGCCTGCTGGCGGTAGCAGTACGTTTTGGTACTACACGTCTGATAGATAATATTATTTTGGAGGGTGCATAAATGCTTTTGAATATGTTTCATGGAAAGATCCATCGTGCGACTGTGACTGATGCCTGTCTTGAATATATGGGCAGTATCACCATTGATTCCGAACTGCTGGAGCTTTCGGGGATCATGCCGGGCGAGCGGGTGCAGATCGTCGATAACAATAACGGCAACCGTCTGGAGACCTATGTCATTGCCGGCGAGCGCGGCAGCGGCGTGATCTGCCTGAACGGCGCGGCGGCACGCAAGGTAGTTGTAGGCGATACAGTGATCATTATCGGCTATGCCCTGATGACGCCGGAAGAAGCGCAGACCTTTGAGCCGAAGGTCGTGATGGTAGACGAAAAGAACCGACCCGTCAATGTGCGGGGAACTGAACTGGAACGGGAAATAGGTTAAAAAATACCTCCGTAAGCAACTGCTTGCGGAGGTATTTTACTTTATTAAACGTGAAAAACAGCTTTGCTGCCCCGCTGTCCGGGAATGACCTCCAGACGGGCGGTGATGCGTTCGCGCAGCTCGCTGACATGGGAGATGATGCCGACCAGGCGGCCGCCTTTCTGCAGGTCGGTCAGGGTGCGGATCGCCATATCCAGCGCTTCGGAGTCCAGTGTGCCAAAGCCTTCGTCGACGAGGATAGTGTCAAGGCGGATACCACCTGCGTAGGCCTGGACAACGTCGGAAAGTCCCAGGGCCAGCGAAAGCGAAGCCAGAAAAAGCTCACCGCCGCTCAGGGTTTTAACGGGACGGGCCACACCGGTGAAGCTGTCGGTGACTTCGATATTCAGACCGTTTTCCCGGCGGGCGTCCAGCACGTCGCCGGTACGTGATAAACTATAGCGGCCACGGCTCATCGAAGTCAAACGCAGATTGGCTGCCTGTAAGACGTCATCCAGGATCGCCTGCAGGACAAAGGCGGAAAAAGTGAGCCGGGAAGGGTTGTTGCCTCTTGCTGTTTCAGCCAGTGAGGCGGCAGTCTGATAAGCCTCCTGCAAAGCGCCCATTTGTTTTTCCAGTTCCTGCAGCCGCAGCTGCGCTGTTTGCAGATCAGTCAGTTCTTTGGCGGTGACCGCAGTTTGTGCTGTCAGCTGTCGGTACAGTGCGTCGGCCTGTTGTTCGGCGTCCTGGCAGGCAGTGAGTTCGGGTGCGGTTTTGCCGTCGATGGCATTTTGAGCACGCTGCAGACGGTCTGTTGCCGCCGCCAGATTTTGTTCGTAGGCGGCTATGGTCTGCTGCAGCTGCTGTCGCCTGGCTTCCGTACGCATCGCGGCGAGAAAGGCGGCCTGCGAGCCAAAGTCCGAAGCTTCCAGACGTTCTTTAAAATGCTGACGCAGGGCGCTGAATTCCTGCATGGCAGCTTCAGCAGCAGTCTGACTGGACTTCTGGGTGGCTTCGCAGCCTGCCAGTTGCAGCTGCGTCTGTTGGTATTGCTGCTGCAGCTGTTGTAAGGCTCTGGTTTGGTTACTGATTATTTGCGTCTGCCGCTGCAGATCGGTTCTTTGGGCAGCGGATACTGTGGCCGGATGCGGATGCTGCAGAGAGCCGCAGACAGGGCAGGGTTCATTATCGGCAAGCGCCGCTGCCAGACGTTCTAATTCGGCAGTGACGCCGGATAATTTGGCGGCCTCGCTGTGGAGCTGCAGGATGCGCTGGTTTAAAAGCTCAAGGGCCTTGTTCAGGTCAGCGGCAGTAGTGACAGCCTGACCGTCAAGCTGCTGCAGTTGTTCTGATAGCTGCCGGTGCAGCTCCTGTAAGTCATTTTTTGTGTTCAGAGTTGCCTGCAGTGCGTTCTGGGCCGCTGTCTGGCATTCCTGATTATGTTTATGGGCCCGCAGGGTAGAGTTGTAGATCTCCTCTAAAAGTGCCGCTTTTTCAGCCTGGGCTGCTTCGGTTTTTACGGCAGCAACAGCACTGCGCTGTTCTGTCAGCGTCAGCAGCGCTGCTTGTGCCGCCGCTGCTTCAGTAAAGGCATTATGCAGCTGCTGGGCCTGCTGTAATTGTAGTTTGGCAGCGGTCAGACGTGCGTCAGCCGTCTGTAATGCTGCCGTTTCTTCATTTTGCCGCTGCCAAAGCAGCTGGATGCTGGCGTCAAGCTGCTCACTGTCTGCGCATTCAGTGCTGTCCAGGATAAACTGCCGCTGCTGTTTAAGGGTTTGATAATTATTGTCAATGGTACTGCTGCGTTCGGCCAGCAGTGTTTCGATGCGCCGGTACAGCTCTGTTTTAAAAATAGTTTCTAAAATAGCTTTGCGGTCTTTCGATTCGGCGATCAGAAACCGCCTGAATTCGCCCTGCGGCAGTAAAACGATCTGACGAAACTGCTCGGCTTTAAAACCGATGATTTCAGTAACCTTTTTTGTCACTTCATCGCTTTTGGCTGCCAACGGGTCCTTGCTGCCGTCGCTGAGAAGTTTAAAAAGCGCAGCTGCTGCGGGAACTTTGCGCGTTCCCTCGCCCCGTTGTTTTTTCAGTTCCTGTTCAGGGGCGCGCAGGACCTGATAAATATGTTCTCCGCTTTTAAAGGTAAATTCTACTTCGGTTTTCTGTTCGGCCGGCGCGTAATCGCTGCGCAGGCTTTTACTTTCACGCAGATCACCGCTGGCGCTGCCGTACAGCGCGAAACTGATCGCATCCAGGATCGTTGTTTTGCCGGAACCGGTAGGTCCGTGGATCAGAAAAAAGTTTTTATCGCCTAAAAGCGTGAAGTCGATAGTCTGCTCATCGGCATAAGCACCAAAGGCACGCATTGTAAGCTGTAATGGTTTCATAGTCAGGCCTGCCTTTCTGCCTGAACGTCACTGTTGATAACGTCCGATAAAAGGGACTTTTCAGCGGCGTTCAAAGGCCGGTCGTTGACCTGAGTGAAGAAGGCCTCAAACAGTTCGGCGGTGCCAAGCTTTTTATGGCTGACTGCGGCGGCAGACGTATCAGTGCCGGCGTGCAGCCGCGCGTATTCCAAATGCAGGATATGCGGATAGACCTGTTCCAGTCTGTATTTGGCATCTAAAACCGGCTGGTCGTCGGTCAGTGTGACCTGCAGATAATGATCGTATAGTGCCGTCTGCGGATGGCTCACCAATTCAGCAAAGCTGCCGCGCAGGCAGGCCAGCTCGCGCCGGGGGCTGAGTGGTATGGTCTCAACGGTAATGCTGCCGTCGGCAGCCAGATCTACCAGATGCACCCCTTTAGGCTGAGCGACTTCATTGAAAGAATATTTCAGCAGCGAACCGCTGTAACGTACTTTGCTGCTGCCGCTCTGACAGGCATGCAGATGCCCTAAGGCGGCATAATGAAAGGGGGCGAAGCAGTCGATACCTACAGTTGTTGCTCCGCCAATGGCCAAAGGTCGTTCGCTGTCAGGAGATTCCTGTGCCCCGGTCAGAAAAACATGGGCCAGCGCCACTTTGCGTGCGGCAGCGGGAATCTGTTCCAGCTGACTGCGGATTTGGCGCCTGACGACGTCTTCGTGTGTTTTTAAAGATTCGCCCAGTAATTCAGACGCGGCTAAGGGTTCACCGTAGGTCAGCGGCGCAAAATAGACAGGACCGTGTTCGTCATAAAGCACTACCGGCTGTGTAGCCGCACTTACAGGTCCGGTGATATAAAGTTTGTTCTGGGACAGCAGGCTTTGCCCGAAGCCGAGACGGTCGGCATTGTCGTGATTGCCTGCGATCATAATGACATTTTTGCCGGCGTCCTGGACCAAACGGCGCAGTACTTCGTCCAGCAGTGTTACCGCCTGTGTCGGCGGTACTGCGCGGTCATAAATATCACCGGCGATCAGTACGGCGTCCACCTGGCTGTCTTTAGCTAAAGTGATCAGTTCTTCGAGAACGACAGCCTGGTCGTCTGTCATATGCAGGCCGTGAAAAATGCGGCCCAGGTGCCAGTCTGAAGTATGTAAAAAACGCATGATTTCTCCTTTATTTGCGATAGAGCTGCATGATTTCGTGAAATTTTGCTAGGCCGCATTCCAGGCCGTGATCATGCAGTTTTAAAAGCTGCTCCGGTTTTTGATCCAGCCTGCCGATCGTCAGCGGCGCCGTAGGGCGGATAATAACTGCCTTTCCTTCCTGCTCCAGCTGCTCAGCAAAAGCAAGCTGGTCATTATAAAGATCAGGCCGTCTGGCCATGAGCTCCCATAATTTGGGATAGTGCTTATAGACAAGGCGCAGCAGGTATTGGGGTACCGGCCGTTTTTTGCGGTAACCGGCATTGCGGGTCAGCACGATAACGAACTTATGATAACCGTCAGCGATTGCTTTATTTAATGGTATTGGCTCTACGAGAGCGCCATCCAGTAATTTGTGACTGCCGATAGTTACGACGGGAGCGAAAAACGGCAGCGAGGCTGATGCACGCAGCGGCAGAAAATCCCTGTCCATATCCTGCTGCGTATACCAGACGGGTTTGCCGGTCATGATATCGGTTGTGCCGACATATAGCTGACCGGGGTATTTATGAAAGGTTTCGTAATCGAAAGGCAGCAGATTCTGCGGCAGTTCTTTCAGAATGAAGTCAAAGCCGAACAGCGACCGTGTCCTGAGCCAGTTGCTCAGGCTGCAGTAGCGTTTATCGCCGACATAATTCTGGATGATGCGTCTGGTGCGCAGCGGCTGCTGCGACATATAGGAAACAATATTGCAGGCGCCTGCGGAAACGCCGACGATATGCGGGAAAAGCAGTTCTTTTTGCATGAAAGCTTCAAAAACTCCGGCAGAAAACATGCCCCGCATACCGCCGCCTTCCAAAACCAGGCTGATACCGCTGACTATCATACATGACACCTCGTAATCAAATGATATAAATATTATACACCATTTGTAATGTCTGCGTGAATTATGGAAATATTACGAATTATAACGAAGGGATTGCTTTTTGGCAGAAGCAGTTCTATAATTTTCATAAAGCATACAAAACAAATAAAAGTTGTAAACCATGTTCAACGCAGAACAAAATCGCTGTCTGAAATATTGCAGCGATTTGCGTGGACATGGTTTTTTTGTGGCGGATGCAAAAATCATTGGGGGGATCGTAATGGAAACAGCACAGGTAGTTATGGTTATCACATTGCTTTTTATGGTTACTGGCAAAACGCCGATTTATTTAACGGCTATAGTCGGATCGGCTGCTGCCGCGCTGGCAGCAGGGTTTCCATTATCAGGACAGGCGGATGTCACGATCCTGAAACTGATCAACGGAGGCCTTAACCCGGTGATTGCAGATATGACAGGTGTTTTGATGTTTATCGGCATCATGGGTAAAGCAGGCTTTCTGGATGTAGTTATTCGGAAAATCATGCAGATTGGTACGAAGGTTGGCGGTGCTCCTGGTATAACGGCGGCAGGGGCTTTGGTAGCGGGCATTATTGGAGCCCTGACCGGATTTACACAGCCTGCGGTTACTGCGGTCGTAACGGGGCCGGCAGCGACCAAGCTGGGCATGGATCCCAATAAAACTGCCGGATTGGCGGCACATGCCGGACATTTTGGCAATTTTGCAGGATTTACGCATCCCACGCAGGTAGCAGTGGTCGCAACGGCGGCCATTGGTTTTGGCATGATCAACGTAGTCGGAGCGATCGTAGGTATTTCTATTATTGCCTTCAGTTATTTTCGTCTGGTACGGGAAATGAAAACAGAAGGTAAGCAGCTTAATGAAACTGAATTACGGGAAGTAGAAAACAGCCTGGCTTCACAAAGCGGGATTGCTTTTAAAACGGCGATACTGCCATTTATTTTGTTTGTGCTGGGTTTTGTTCTGGGATATCCGGTGTTTTTAGTAGGTGTGCTGTGTGCGATTTTTACGGCGTTGACAGCGAAAATGTTTATGGCAGAAGGTGAAGCTGCGATGCTGGAGGGAGTTGCGAAAATAGCGACACCTCTGGTTGCAACGATCGGATTTTTATTTATGAGCGGTGTTATGAATAAAATTGGCCTGGTCAATACCATTTCGGGAGTGCTTGGCCCGGTAGTTTCGGCGTCCCCGGTATTGGTAATGCTGTTTGTATCGGCGATAGCGGGCTTTTTGACGCAGTCCAACGCTGCGGCCGTTGCTATTGTAGTGCCGTTCCTGCAGGTTGTGCTGCAACTGGGAGCGGACCCTCTGGCTGCAGCTTGTGCTGCGGCCGGCGGCAGCGCTGTCTGGCAGTATTACTTGACCGGCGGTCCGGTAGCGGCATTGTCTACGGTTATAGCAGTTATTCCCGGTTCTGACCTGAAAAAGGCCAATAAATTTCAACGGCCGGCCATGGTATTTGGTTTTGTGGTCTTATTTATCTGTGTCTGTATTGTAAATTTTTTTGCCTGAATTTGAATTGTAGCTTATGTCGGGATATGTTATGATGGAAAAAAGTGGAATAAGGAAGGTGCGAAGATGAAAAAGGTTGTTGTGATCACTACCGGCGGGACTATCGCCATGAAATATGATCCGGTGACGCAGGGGCTGATCCCCGCCGTCAGCGGCGATGATCTGATCGAAGCGGTGCCGGCGCTGCGCGAGGTTGCCGCAATAGAGGTCGTGGAATTTGCCAATGTGCCCAGCGGTCATGTTACGCCGCAGATGATGTTCGAGCTGGCAAAAATGGCTGACCAATATGCAGAGCGGGAAGAGGTCTGCGGCATCGTTGTGACCCATGGCACGGACACACTGGAAGAAACTGCGTATATGCTCAGTCTGGCAACTAAAACGATGAAGCCGGTCTGCGTTACCGGAGCAATGCGCGGCGCATCGGAAACGGGACCGGACGGGCCGGCCAATATTCTGGCGGCAGTGATGACTGCGGCCAGCGAAGAAGCTGCGGGTAAAGGAACGCTGCTTATTTTTAACGACGAGATCCATGCCGCGGCAGAAGTTACGAAAACGCATACCACGTCCTGTGCGACCTTCCATTCGCCGGGCTGGGGCCCGATAGGCCATGTTTATTTTGACAGGGTGGTGTTTCGCCGCCAGCCGCTGAATCTGGAAAAGATCTGTCCGCCGGCATTAGCGGAAGATGTGTATCTGCTGAAAACTTATGCCGGGATGGATGCCTACTTATTTAAACTGCTGGCGGAAAAACCGGTACAGGGTCTGGTGGTAGAAGCTTTAGGCTGTGGTAATGTGCCGCCGGCAGTTAAGGAAGGCATAGAATATATCCGCAGCAGACAGATCCCTGTGGTTTTAGCTTCGCGTGTCCATGCCGGACGCGTGGTGCCTGCGTACAGCTATCTGGGCAGCGCCAGATCAATGGCAGCCAGTCAGATCATCCTGGCCGGGGAATTAGCGGGGCCAAAAGCCAGGATCAAGCTGATGCTGGCGCTGGGATTGACGCAGGATGTGGCTGAACTGCAGAAATGGTTTGATAATTAAAAAAGAGAAAGAGGATATCAGAAATGATATCCTCTTTTAGTTATATTAATGAAATATAGAAAATCTTATCTGATTGAAACTAAAATAAAAAGTATTTTGATGAATAATAAAGTACCTGCTAAATAACAAACCATAGAGCTTGAATAGCAGGTACTTTAACAAAGAGGAAAGTGGATGGAAGTATTTTTATATAGTTAAGTAATTTTCATAAACTCTTTAAATGCTTTGATGTAGTGTCTTGAAACAGGAACTTCTTCTTTATTGAAGTTCTGCAAAATTAATAAGAATGTTTCATTGAACCAGGGAATGATTTCTTCTATCATATTTAAGTTAACGATAAAACATTTGTGAGTTCGGCAAAATCCCATGTTAAAAAGTTTTTCTTCGGCATCTTTTAATAAAATTTTAGAGGTCAGAATTCCTTTCGTTGTATAAAATAGAGTATAATTTGACTTATCTGATTTTATCATAATGATGTCTTTTTTAGGATTTAAGACAACGAACTTTTCTTTAGAATAAACAGCAAATTTATTATGCGGACAGACTATTTCGCCATCTATTTTTTTGCTTTGTTCTATATTGGATTGCAATCGAGAGATAGTAGCGGCGATTCTGTCTTCGTTATATGGTTTTAAAACGTAATCAAAAACTTCTAACTCAAATGCCTGAATAGCAAATTGATCAAAGCCTGTGGAAAAAACTATTTTGCTATCCAGGGATAGAGCATGGATTCTTTTTGCTGTTTCGATACCGTCCATGATAGGCATTTCAATATCTAAAAAGATGATATCTATTTTATTGTCTTGTAAAAAATCCAGGACTTCCTGGCCATTGGTACACTCACCAATTACTTGTACCGTTGGAATATTATCCAATATATAATGGAGTTCACACCTTGCAGGCATTTCATCATCTACTATAAGAGCTGTTATCTTCGCCATTTTCATTACCTCCTATGAAATTTCTGGGGATTTTAAAAGAGACAGTTGTTCCAACATTGATCTCACTATTTATAGTAAGACCACTTTCATCGCCGTATATTGACAAAAGCCGTTTGTGTACATTGATCAGGCCGATTGATTTAGGGTTTCTGGTCTCTATAAGAAGTGAGGATAATTTTTCTTTATCTATCCCTGTACCATTGTCGCACACGTAAAATTTAAAATAATCAGGTTGTGGTATAACTCCAATAAAAATAGTTCCGCCGATAGCCTTGGGTAAAATACCATGTTTAATTGCATTTTCGACCAAAGGCTGCATAATTAAAGCAGGAATATGAAAATCCTGTTTATCATAAATATCGTATTTAACATTTAAACGGCTGCCAAATCTTGCCATTTCAATATTAATATAGGCCTTGATATGTTTGATTTCCTTACTCAGGTTTATAAATGTTTCGGGATTACTTAAACTATGGCGGTAATAGTCTGCTAAATATATGATGAGCTGACGCGCGAATAAAGGTTCACTACGGCAATAAAAGGCGATTGTATTTAAGGCATTGAAAAGAAAATGAGGATTTATTTGGGCCTGCAGCACTTTTATTTCAGCCTCTGAAAGCAGGATAGACTGTTCTTTAAGCTGTTCAATGTGCAACAGGTTCTCAATGATATTGCTGATACCGAAAATAAATTCTTTTTCAAATTGAGAAATGGTTTCATGATTATCCTTCTTGACAACTAATCGGCCGATGCTGGCTCCTTTCGCCAAGATGGGAATAGCCAGTGAATAGGGATATTTTGCCTCAGGTTGATTTGGCTGTGCAAAAAAAACAGTTTCAATTTTTCTTTTAATTGGTTTATAATCTTTTTTATTCTTAGGCGTTAAGGCAATTACTTTATTTTCAGATAGAATAGCAACATATGATAATGCAGGTAAAGATTCAATGATTATTTTAGTAATATTTTTGGCGCTAACGGCAGAAAAGCCGGATTTTAAGACATTCAATATTAAGTTGATTGAACGAAATGTAGATTTGGCAGCATTAGAAATAGCCAAATCTCTTTGTTTTAAAGTATCTTCCAAAATACCAATAAATAAACATATTGCGATAGAGTTTGTGACCAGCATCGAAGGGGCAATATTTTTTACTAACTGGCAAACTGCATAAGTAGGGGAAGCAAGAACAAAAAGCAGTAACATATGCAGGCCTTCAAAAATAAAACCAAGAATCAAGGCCCAAAGCCACATTCTTTGAGTAGATTTTATTTTTTGCGATAAAAATCCTGCAAAAAGACCCTGAAGAAAAGTTATCGTACCACTGGCAGAGGAAGTAAAAGTGTCCAAAAAAAACATTCTGTGGATTCCGGTTATAAGACCTGTAAAAAATCCTACTATGGGACCACCGATGATGCCGCTAACAATGACCCCTACGGCACGCGTATTAATAATACCATTATCAGTCTTTAATCCCCAGTAAGTACCTAAAATACCAATGATAGAGAATGTCACAATAAAGAGAAATTTACTTTTTTTTGAAATATTACGTTCAATTAAGGCATGACGGAAGATATCGGTTTTATTTAATAGAAAAACAATAAAAATGAACAATGATATACCTAACCACAAGTGTTGTAGTTCTGTTGTCAGACGTTCAATCACAACTGTCACACCTTTCGCTAATAGTATATTTTCTTATAGTCATTATACATTAAATACCAGTTAAATTCGACGAATTTAACTGGTATTTTTGCATCTTACAGGTGGTTATCCGTAACATATCCTCAATTGAAACCCCGGAGAGTTAAAGACAGATAAAATGAAACTACTAAAACATTCGGAGGGGAGGCAAGCAATAGGTTGATTCGGATAAAAATTAGAAACAGAAAGGATGGTATTGATGGAACTTAAGGATTTGATGAATTCCCCGATGCTGTGGGCGGTTTCCAGCATTATGGTTATAGTAGTTCTGGTACAGGCAACTGTTTTTATGAGACAGGCTTTTAAATCTGCGGAAAAAATGGGAATTCCAAAATCAGAATGTATGGCTGGTATGCGATCAGCGATGATTACAGCAATTGGCCCGGCTTTTAGTCCGGTTATAGTACTCATTGCGTTGATGGCGGTATTAGGCGGACCAACGGCCTGGATGCGTATGAATGATATTGGCGCAGCCCGTACAGAACTGGCTATGGGTGCTATTGCGACTGGCATGGTCGGATCTTCCTTAGAAGCAGGAAAACTTACGATGCTGGGATTTATTTTCGCTCTTTGGGGCATGGCTTTGAATAACTCTGGCTGGATCATTTTCGGCGGTTATTCTTCACCTCAAATGGGGAAAGCTGTTGACTATATGAAGAAGAAATTTGATCAGGTTTGGGTCAAACTGATCATGGCCGCAGCAGCTTTAGGTCTTTTTTCAACGTTGTTAAGTAATGCGATCATAAAAAAAGGCGGTTTGGTACCTAAAAATCTTTTTGCAGGAATAGTTGCTTATATAGCAATGACGGTAGTTTCTCATTTCTGTAAAGGAAATCAAAGAATACAGGAATTTAGTTTGGGCTTGGCGATGCTTATTGGCATGTATACAGCGGCCTTTTTCTTCTAAAAGATGTAGATGCAAAATCATGAATTGAAAAAGAGGTGAGTGTTTTGAAATCCAAAGAGATGGATGGCATCAATGAATTTAGAAAGATTATTAAAAATTTGGGTATGGTATTTGTCACTTTAGCATTGATTGCTAATTTTATTCCTGCAGTCTATGTGTCCGTGATGACGGGTACTTTCCCGTCCGCTTCTGAATTGTTTCAACTATGGTTAGCCGCCGCCGCTGCTTTTGGTGTGGGATATTTTGTTCAGCCAATATCATTCTTTCCGATGGTAAATATGGCGGGTTCTTTTATGGTCTGGATTTGCGGTAACGTTGGTGAATTGCGTGTGCCGGCAGCAGCGATGGCGCAGAAGGTTACTAATTGTGAACAGGGATCTCCTAAAGCAGAAATTATGGCTACTATTGGCATTGCGGCATCAATTTTTGTTTCAGTATCAATGATTACGTTTTTTGCCATAGTTGGCTCACAGATAATACCATTGATGCCTCAAGCAATCATGAAAGGCTTTAGTTTTATTTTACCGGCGGTATTAGGCGCTGTCTATGCAGATTTGTGCGGTAAAAATCTTATTTTAGGAATTATCGTTATGGTTTCTTCGATCGGGGGAACTATTATGTTTCCTAAACTTGGTGTTCCTAGCGGATTGGTGATGTTAGTGAATATTTTAGTCGCTATCTGTATAGCGCGAATCTATTATTTAAAAACTAAAGCTTCATAAAATAATATTTAGGGAGGTAATAGTATGGGACCGTTACAAGGATTAAAAGTTTTAGATTTATCAAGAGTATTGGCAGGACCGTATTGTACAATGTTATTAGCCGATTTTGGTGCGGATGTCATTAAGATAGAGCCACCTAAAGTAGGTGATGATTCGAGAGCATTTGGACCATTTGTTGGAACAGAGAGTGCCTATTTTATGAGTTTAAATAGAAATAAACGTTCTATGAGTCTGGATTTTAAAAATACTAAGCATATCGAACTATTCAAAGAAATGGTTACCAAAGCCGATATTGTCGTAGAAAATTACCGGCCTGGCACAATGGATAAATTCGGTCTTAGTTACGAAACATTGAAAAACATTAATCCTAAGTTGATTTATGCGGCCTGCTCGGGGTTTGGCCGTACAGGTCCATATACGAAAAAACCCGCTTATGATATTATTGTCCAGGCAATGGGCGGAATCATGAGTATTACTGGCGAAGAAGGCGGTATGCCAACGCGTGTAGGCGCATCTGTTGGCGATGTTATTGCTGGCGTTTTTACTGCGTATGGCGTAATGCTGGCACTGCATCACAGAGATATGACAGGCGCAGGTCAATTAGTAGATGTTGGTATGCTTGATTGTCAGGTAGCTATTTTGGAAAATGCCATTGCAAGATATGTGACCTCTGGTAATATTCCAGGGCCTATAGGGAATAGACATCCATCAATTACTCCATTTTCCTCTTTTACTGCCAAAGATGGGCAGATCATTGTCGGTGCCGGTAACGATAGGCTATGGATCAAATTATGCAATTTGCTAGATAAAAATGAATTGATTGTTGATGAAAGATTCTGTGATAATGCAAAGAGGACCGTTAATTACAAAGAACTGCATGCGATTCTTAATGATATTTTGAAAAATAAAACCATTGATGAATGGATGGTTCTGCTTGAAGAAGCAGGAATTCCCTGTGCACCGATTAATAATGTTGCCAGAATTATTGATGATCAGCAAATCAAAGCCAGAGAGATGATCGTAGAAGTTGAACATCCGGTGGCCGGCAATCTGAAAATGCCAGGGGTACCTGTTAAACTTTCACTTACACCTGGTAGTGTGAGAACTGCTGCTCCTTTGTTAGCACATGATACAGAAGAGATTTTGGGAGAATTGTTTGGTTGGGACGCCCAGACAATTTTTGAAAAAATGAATTAGTTTGAATTTGCCATTCTGAAAAAGAAACCGCTTAGGTGGTTTCTTTTTCATTTTTGTATGTTTTACTTTAGTGAAGGATTGTCCCGCTAAATGTGTCATAATAAAATAATCCTGATGATGAGTTCATAGATTACTTTAGGATGAGGTTATTTTAGATAGTTTTAATATGTATCTTTTGACATCATAAAAGGTACCAGTTGCAAGACAAGCGAAGAAAATTTTATTTTAGAACAGAAATGTCTTGCGGGGGGGGACGGATGTGGTATAATGATGGCAATAAAAGAGAACGTTTGATTTATCAAAAAACAAAAGTCATCTTGTAATAAATAAATGGCTGAGACAAGACAACGACGGAAGTCGATAGTATAAGCTGTCTTGAGAGGATTTGAGAGTAGATTTTTATTTGTTTTCTTCAAAAAACAACTGCAAAGTGGTGATAGAGAAATAGAGTTGTTCTATTTCTCTATTTTTTTTACCATGATCGGTTATCCGGAAACCGTCAGTTGACATGGAGGAAAGAAAAGTTTGAAAGGGGTTTAAAGCAATGAATGTTTATGCGTATGCAGGATTTTCGTATCTGTTCACTGCGGCAATTTCGTTGTTTATGATTGGCGTAGTGGTATTGCTCAATAAATTGATGGGCAATAATAATTCTAATGGAGAAGGGATGGAATAAGGATGGAGATGGGTTTAGTAGCAACATTGTTTCCTGGTATTGCCAGTTTATTTGTGCAAGATCCTGTGATCGCCTGTGCACGTGTTTTTATGATTATCTTTGGTTTCGTCCTGGCCTATCTGGGGTTTAAAAGGACTTTAGAGCCTTTGATCATGGTGCCGATGGGTGTTGGTATGATCTGTATCAACTGCGGCGTACTTTTTTTAGATGGTGGTAAGCTGGGCACCCTGTTTCTGGATCCGCTTGTTTCAGAACCCGGAGCTCTGATGAATATCATGCAGATCAATTTTCTGCAGCCGATCTATAATTTGACCTTCAGCAACAGCCTGGTTGCCTGTCTGGTTTTCATGGGTATTGGTGCGATGTGTGAAATCGGTTTTATTTTAGCAAATCCCTGGACTTCCATCATTATTGCTATTTTTGCTGAAGCGGGCACCTTTGTTACGCTTATTCTGGGTGTCAATCTTGGTTTGACCCCGCCGGAAGCTGCTGCTGTTGCGTCTATCGGCGGCGCTGATGGGCCCATGGTCCTGTTTACTTCTTTAATGCTGGCGCCGGAGCTCTTTGTGCCGATCTCTGTTATTGCTTATCTGTATTTAAGCCTGACTTATGCCGGCTATCCGACCCTGGTAAAAATGCTGGTGCCGAAAAAGTACCGTGGTATCGATATCATTTTTGATGCTCCGGAAATTCCGAAAACCAAAAAATTTATTTTCATTTTAGTATGCTGCGCTCTGTTATGCATTTTACTGCCGATGGCAGCGCCGCTGATCATGTCCTTCTTCCTGGGCATGACGATCAAAGAGGCTGAAATCGTTCCTTACCAGGATCTGCTGGAGAACGTTATTCTTTATGCTGCAACTTTAATGCTGGGGCTTTTGCTTGGCACTTTATGCGAAGCTTCCACGCTGCTCAATCCCAAAGTTGCGCCGCTGATCGTTTTGGGCGTAGTAGCTTTGGCGGTATCCGGGGCTGTCGGGATTTTAGGCGGCTGGGTAGTTTATAAATTCAAAAAGGGTGATTTCAATCCGGTCGTTGGTATTGCCGGTATTTCCTGCGTACCGACTACGGCTAAGATCGCCCAGCATATAGCCGAAGATGAAGATCCGTTTGCCGTTATCATGCCGGTGGCAATGGGTGCTAATATCGGTGGCGTTATCGTTTCGGCGATCGCCTGCGGCGTTTTCATTTCGACGATCCATCTGGTTAAGTAAAATTTGAGGCGGTGCGTAAAGATGGCAGAAACCGGGATGATACTGCACAATCAAATACAGTATTATGAGGAATTGGCTTCTACCAATCTGAAAGCGCTGGAACTTGCGAAGCAGGGTGCGGCAGGAGGTACGGTCGTTGTTGCCGCCAGGCAAACTGCCGGACGAGGACGTATGCGGCGGAAATGGGAATCTCCGGAGGGGAAAGGATTATGGTTTTCCATGATCCTCAGACCAACGATCGCTGCTGAATACTGCGCCCAGATAACGCTGCTTGCAGCCGTTGCGGCAGCTCAAGCTTTGCAGAGATTAACGGATAAGAATTTTTCTATAAAATGGCCCAATGATATTATGCTGGACGGTAAAAAAATCTGCGGTATTTTAGCGGAAATGGCGCTGGCTGCCGATGGCAGCATTGAGTATGCCGTTGTCGGTATTGGTATCAACATAAATATGTCTTCTGAAGATTTCGGAGCCCTGCTAACGGCGACTTCACTTTATCTGGCAACGGGCATCGAATACGAGCATGAACAGGTCCTCAAGGCGTTTCTGGATGAATTCAGCCTGCTTTACTCTCACTGGCACAGCTGCGGTTTTGCTTCTATCAGGCAAGCCTGGCTGGCAAACAGCTGTACTTTGGGACAGAAGGTGATTGTAAAGGACAATGATACAGAAATTTATTCCGGAACAGCGGAAGACATGGATGATTATGGTAGTTTGCTTGTACGAAATGCTGCGGGAAAAATCGAAAGCTTCGATTTTGGTGAAATAAGCATCCGCAGCTGCTGAGGTTGCAGTAAAGGGAGGGATTGAGCGATGGAAGCGTTTTTTTTGGGCGAAAGTATCAGAAGCGTAGGCGTAGCGGCGATGCTGCTGGCCATGACCAGAAATTTGAAAGATGAAGAAACCGCCAAAATAGCTTGTAGCGGATTTAAACATAGATTCGTCGTAACGGAAGTCGGAGGCAAGACTTCTTACGATGATTTCCATGAAAAGATCAACAGAGCTGTAATTGGCGCCAGTCTTAATTCAGGCATTATTGAAAAGACGGCTAATGATATCCATGCTTTAGTCCATGCCACAGAAGAAGCAAAAAAGGGCATTCTGGTCAGCGTTTCCTCCAGTGCCAGTCTGGCCTTGAAAATCGCTGTTGTCAGGGATGACGGCTGGATCGCGGTGGCTATTTTCGGTAAATCGGCTCTGCATTACATGACGAATCATGAACGGGCAGGGCTGGGAGTTATGCATATCTAGATACGGGTAGAAGTGAATAGTGGCGAATGAGAGAACGAGCGCGCAGTTAACAGCTGTGCTTTGTTCTCTATTTTTTTACCCGCATCTGGTATAGATGAAGCAGTTTTGTAATAAGAAAGGAGAGAATGTAATGGAGCTTAAAGGTATTACGCGTGAGTGGGATTCTTTAAAGAAAGACGCTGCGGTAAGAGCTGCGTCGGCTGCCCCTTACGTCAAAGAAGGAAAAATAGTTGATGCCAAAGACACAGTAGCTTTGCTGGAGGCTGTCATCAAACCGGGTGATAAGGTCAATATCGAAGGCAACAACCAGAAACAGGCCGATTTTCTGGCGAAAGCGCTTTGTCAGGTCGATCCTGCTAAAGTACACGACCTGCATATGGTACAGTCCGTTCTGACTTTGCCGGAGCATCTGGATGTTTTTGAAAAAGGCATCGCCAAAAAGCTGGATATGTCCTTTTCCGGTCCGCAGGCAGGCCGGATCGCCGAATTTTTAAAGGAAGGCAAACTGGAACTGGGCGCTATCCATACTTATCTGGAACTGTATGGCCGTTATTTTGTAGATCTGACTCCGCGTGTAGCATTGATCGCGGCCACGAAAGCTGACCGTCATGGCAACCTGTTCACCGGGTTCAGCACAGAAGATACGCCGGCGATCGTAGAAGCTACTAAATTCCGTCAGGGTATCGTTATTGCGCAGGTCAACGAGATCGTAGACGAGCTGCCGCGTGTCGATATTCCCGGCGACTGGGTCGATTATGTTATCCAGTCTCCGAAACCGTTTTACATCGAACCGCTCTTTACCCGTGATCCGGCACTGATTACCGATGCTCAGGTTTTGAAGGGCATGATGGCGATCAAAGGTATCTACGGAGAGTATGGTATCAAAAGCCTGAATCATGGTATCGGTTTCGATACGGCTGCGATCGAATTATTGCTGCCGACTTATGGTGAGGAACTGGGCCTGAAAGGCAAGATCTGCACCAACTTTATTTTGAACCCGCATCCTTCGATGATCCCGGCTATTGAATGTGGTTGGGTAGAATCTATCCACTGCTTCGGCGGAGAATTGGGCATGGAAGAATATGTAGCTGCCCGCAGTGACATTTTCTTTGTCGGTCCTGACGGTTCTATGCGTTCCAACCGTGCGTTTTCACAGACTGCAGGTCATTATGCGATCGATATGTTTATCGGCGGCACACTGCAGATCGATCCTTACGGGAACAGCTCGACGGCTACGGCCAATCGTGTGGCGGGCTTCGGCGGCGCCCCGAATATGGGCTGCGATCCGAAAGGCCGTCGTCATTCTTCCGAAGCATGGCTTAAATGCGGTGAAGAATACGGCGTTAAAGAAGCCATGTGGGGGCCGGTACACCGTGGCAAACGGCTGGTCGTACAACTGGCGGAAACCTTCCGTGAAAAGCTGGCGCCCGGCTTCGTAGAAGAACTGGATGCTTTTGCTTTGGCTAAAAACGCTAATCTGCCGATCGAACCGGTCATGATCTACGGCGATGACCTGACCCATATCATTACTGAAGATGGTATCGCTTACCTGCATAAATGCAGAAATATGGAAGAACGTACTGCCGCTATCCGCGGTATCGCAGGATTCACCGAAGTCGGCATGAAGGCTGACCCGAAAGAAACCCTGCGTCTGCGTGATCTTGGCGTGATCAAGACTGCCGATGATCTTGGCATTGATATGAGCAGAGCTAACCGTTCCATGCTGGCGGCTAAAAATGTACATGACCTGGTCGTTTGGTCGAAAGGTCTGTATAATCCGCCTGCTAAATTCAGAAACTGGTAAGAGGAGGAGATTAACGTGGCATTACAGGTTTTGGAATTTGAATTTAAATCTGCCGCAACTCAGGAAATAGCTAAGGAATGGTCGCATCTTGGGGTGACCGGTTCCGGCGATCTGGAAGTACTGATGGAAAAAAAGGCTTTGAACGGCGGCGTTAAAGCCAAAGTAGTTACTCCTGTGAAAGGCTTTGATGCGGTTTGGGAAAAAATGCTCGGTAAATTTGTTGCTGATACAGGTGTTGGTAATGTCAGTATCGAGATCAACGATGACAATGCTACACCGATCGTAGTTTATATGAGATTGCGCCAGGCACTGGCAGAAGCTACTGCAAAGGAGGCTGAATGATTATGAAAAAATGGACTGAGCTTGAAAACAGCAGCTTCTTTGACGCTAATGCCCGTGAACGTGCTTTGGGCATGGTCGATGAAGGAACCTTTACGGAGTTTTTAAATCCGCTGGACCGTTATTGCAGTCCGCATCTGCCGGTATTGGGAACGGCTGTGGAATTTGATGACGGTACTGTCTGCGGTGTGGGCCTTTTGGGCAAGCATCCTGTTTTTGTAGTATCAATGGAAGGTAAGTTTATTGGCGGCGCTATCGGCGAAGTCAACGGCGGTAAAATGGTCGCGACCATCCGCTTGGCCTTGAAGGCTGCTGCCGATATCAAAGCCAAATATCCTGAGGAATATGCCGCAAGGCGTCCGCTGGTCGCCGTTTCTTTTGAAACCGGCGGTGTACGTCTGCACGAAGCTAATGCCGGTCTTTTGGCTCATGCCGAAGTTATGGATGCCTTCCAGGACTGTCGCGGTATCGTTCCGGTAGTGGCTGTTGTCGGCAGCAAAGTTGGCTGCTTTGGCGGTATGGGCTTTGTCGCTGCGGCTACCGACGTTATCGTGATGAACGAAGAAGGCCGTATCGGCCTGACCGGCCCGGAAGTAATCGAACAGGAAATGGGCAAAGACGAATTTGATGCTTCCAATAAAGCTTTGGTTTACCGGACTACCGGCGCTAAGCATAAATATATTATTCAGGACTGCAACTATCTGGTCGAAGATAAGATCGGCGAATTCCATAAAACCCTGGTGGAAGTGGCTGAGATCCCGATGGCTGAGATCGAAAAAATGCGCCGTATCGGTTCGTTGAAGCTGGTTCAGGAGCAACAGGAGCTGGTGAAGCTGGTCGGAGATATGCAGCCGAAGGATTCGATGGATCTGTGGAAATATTTTGGCAACGAAGATCCGGCAGCCCTGCCTGAAATGACGACTGCGGAATTCCTCAAAGTAGTAAAACGCAGAGTACGCGCTTAAGGAAAAGGAGGAACATGAACATGGAAGAATTGGACAACACTATGATAGGTCGCGGCCGCGACGCTATCGATATGATCATCGATAAAGATTCCTTCCAGGAAAACATCATCGACGGTTACAGCTTCGATCCTGATTATGGCCCCGGTTCCGTCGTCGGTACGGCGAAACTGGACGGCAAACTGACTACGATCATCGCTAATGACGCGATGGCTTTTAACGACAGATTTCCTGTTGTTTTCGGCGGCGTCATCGGTCTTGAGGAAGGTTATAAAATGGCAACGGCTGTTTACCGGACGATGGAAGCCGACAAGGATAAACCGCTGGCAGAAAAACGCGCCATCGTTTTGATCGTGGATACCCCTGGTAACGGCCCTGGCAAAATGGAAGAAATCGCCGGTATGAATAAATCTACAGGCGGTTATCAGCTGGCTTTGGCTGAAGCACGTAAAGCAGGGCATCCGATCGTGGCTATGGTCATCGGCCGTGCTATTTCCGGCGCTTTCCTGTGCCACGGCCTGCAGGCTGACCATATTCTGGCTCTTTCCAAAGATTTCGGCACTATGATCCATGTTATGCCGCTGACTTCTATCGCCCGTATTACCAAAATGGACATCGAACGCCTGGAAGAGCTTTCTACCAGCAATCCTGTTTTTGCAGCCGGTGTTGATTTCTTTTATAAGCTGGGCGGCGTGCAGGAAATCGTCAACCAGGTTGAAGATATGCGTGCGGTCATTATCAAACATATCGACGAAGTTGCCAAATTAAAGGCAGAGGGCAAAGGCGAATTGCTCGGTCCCTGGGGCAGAGGTATTTTAGGCAATGAACGTGGCGGCCGCACTCACAGAATGGAAGCTATCGCCAAAGTCAACGCAGAATTTGCCGCTGTGGAAGATAAATATATCAACGCCTGAGGAGAATGCAGATGAACAGCTTGCTTCAGGAAATAAGTATGCTGGTCGAAGATTTCGGCTCGGCGCCCAGGCTGGAGGAGATGCCGCAGCGCACTTTGGCGGATAAAGGTATTGCGGGGCCGACAGCGGCTCATGTGATCGAAGAAGTACATACGCCCTTGAATCTGGCTTATCTAACGTTTACCACTGGTACCTCGGCGTTTCAGAATATCGTCGGCGTTACCTATGCGGAGCTGCCGGCCCGCATCAAAGCTTCCTTCAGGATTTTGGAGCGAGCCGGGCTGAAACGCGGCGATAAGGTACTGGTTACCTACCCGCCGCTGGTCAATGTCTTTTCCGGGCAGGCCTTAAAGGAGTTCGGCTTGGAATGGTCGTTTTTAGTACGTTCCAGCCGCGACGCCTTTCTGGCGGCGCTGTACAAAGAGCAGCCTGCCGCTGTGGTTGGGGAATCGGCCTTTTTGCGGGCGGCGCTGGCAGACGCTGAAAATATGGGCGTTGCCGGAGACTTGCCGCAAGGCGTTAAGCTGCTGACCGCCGGCACGCCGCTGGATCTGGAATTATTACCGGTGGCTGAAAAAATCCTGCAGGCGGAAGTGCATGATTTGTATGGCTGCCAGGAAATCGGCTGGCTGGCTATGGATGGCATTCCGGTCAGAGACGATATTGAACTGGTACCGACCGCGTCTAAGGGCGGGCAGCAATATTATGAACTGATAGCAGGCGGGCTGCCGATGGGTGACAGCTTTCCCTGTTCAGAATCTGGGCATATCTGTAATAAAGACGGCAAGATCATTACTTACCGCAGGGAACGGACTTATCCGGAGTATGAAGTGATCGTGAAAGCGACGACTCTGGCTTCAGCCGTTACCCTAAACAGAGTAGCCCGCAGTATCCTGCGCATCAAGGGACGGATCGTCAAGGTCTGTCCCGAAGTGCAGGTCAATGCCGGCCAGACGGTGCTGGAACTGCGTGGCGACCCCGTGGCCGGGATCAAGGTAGCTCCCGTTACCATCACCGGGCCGGTGCAAACGGAATTTTTTGACAGCATGGTACAGGCACAGCTTGATTATCAGCAAAACAGTAAGGCGGACCCCGTATGGACAAAACGCAGTTAAAACGGCATGACCTGGTTTATCCAGGCAGTGCCGGCAGAAAAAGGCTGCAGCAGATATTCCTGCACGAGCTGACAGGGGAAAAGGCATTTTTAGCGGCGGATATTTTCCGTGCAGACAGCGTTATTCCCGGGATCGTCAGACGTGCGGAAGATGTTGCAGCAGAGATGATCCCCGTAGGCTTCGTTCATCCGCAGTTATGCGGCGGCAGGCGTCTGCGGCTGGCCGCAGAGTTAAAAGTGAGCGAGGCAGTTCAAATGCAGCGGCCCTATGAACTGGCGGCAGCAAGCTTCACAGCGGCTACTGACTGTCTGGCGGCAGCACAGGCCGTATGCGCTTATGCTGCCGGGCAGCAGATCAGGCTGGGTATTTTAGGCTCGGCGGGACTGGAAATAGCGACCGGGCTGCCCTTTACCAACAGTGATTCTGATCTGGACTTGCTGGTAACAGGTTTGTCGTTGGAGCGTCTGCAGGAATTCTATGCAGAGCTGCAGGTTATCGGCAGGAGGTTCCAGGTGGACATCGATCTGGAAACGGAGCTTGCTAACGGTTATGGTATCAAAACCGCTGAATTATTTCAGCCGACGCAGACAGTTTTAGGTAAGAGTCTGCAGGATGTACAAATATTAAAGAAAGAGACAGTTTTGGAAATACTGTCACAGGAGGCATAAATCATGGAAATCAAATCCCGCGTACCCGGTAAGATCGTTCGTTTTGAAAAAGAGGTAGGAGACAGCGTTGAAGTCAAAGACGTGCTGGTAGTAATGGAAGCAATGAAAATGAAACAACTGGTACCGTCCCCGGTGGCCGGCGTCGTCAAAGAGTACAAAGTACAGCCCGGCGACCGCGTCAGTGCCGGTCAGGTCGTTGCCATAGTTGAATAAAGACAAACTAATTTAAGGAGATGTTGAATCATGGAAATTAAATCCCGCGTACCCGGTAAGATCGTTCGTTTTGAAAAAGAGGTAGGAGACAGCGTTGAAGTCAAAGACGTCCTGATCGTAATGGAAGCAATGAAAATGAAACAACTGGTACCGTCCCCGGTAGCCGGCGTCGTTAAAGAGTATAAAGTGCAGCCCGGCGACCGCGTCAGTGCCGGTCAGGTTGTTGCCATAGTTGAATAAGTAAATTTCCCCGTTACCTTTAGTTGTTTCGCTCCCCCTGAGCGGGGAGCGATAATAAAAAATTGTACTAAGGTGGTGTAATCTCATGGCTATATATGGAGTTGCTTTATTGGCGGCATGTTATATTGTCGGTATTGTTCTGGGTGATATGTTTGGTGCCATCGTAGGTGTAAAAGCCAATGTTGGCGGCGTAGGTTTTGCTATGCTTTTCCTGATCCTTTTGTCTAATCATGGTATAGATCATGGCTGGCTCGATAAAAAATCTCAGGAGGGCATTGCTTTCTGGAGTGCCATGTATATTCCGATCGTCGTAGCGATGAGTTCTATTCAAAATGTAGTAGCGGCTCTTTCCGGCGGCGCTTTGGCTATCGGGTCGGGACTTGTAGGTGTAGCCGTTGCCTTTGTATTGATTCCCGTCATTTCTAAATTAGGCGGCTCGAAAGGCGAGGTGAAATAAATGGATATCGTTGCTATTACTGCGAAAGTATTTAAATCGAATGGTTTGGTTTTTGCTTTTATGCTGATTGGTATCATTACTTTGATTACCTACAAGCTTTCTGCTCTGACCAAAGGCAAGATCCATGGTTCTGCCATCGCTATTTTTGCTGGTCTGGTTTTAGCTTATATCGGCGGTATTACTACCGGCGGCTCTAAAGGTCTGGCCAGTATTCCGATGTTTGCCGGCGTTGGTATGATGGGCGGCGGGATGTTCCGTGATTTTGCTATCGTATCCACCGCTTTTGGTGCGGATCTGCGTGAAATCAAAAAATGCGGTATGGTTGGTGTCGTATCACTTTTGATGGGCGTACTCAGTTCTTTTGTTGTTGGCTGCGTGATGGCCTATTTTATGGGTTATCCTGACGTAGTTTCCATGGTTACAGTTGGTGCCGGTGTTTGTACGTTTGTTGTCGGGCCGGTAACGGGTGCTGCTTTGGGTGCTTCCTCTGATGTAATTGCCATCTCGATTGCCGCCGGTGTTGTTAAATCTGTTGCAGTTATGATTTTGACACCGTTTGTTAAAAATATCGTTGGTTTGAATAACCCTCAGGCGGCTATGATTTATGGCGGTTTGATGGGAACATCTTCTGGCGTAGCTGCAGGTTTGGCGGCAGTTGATGCTAAACTGGTGCCTTATGGCGCTATGACTGCTACATTCTATACTGGTACAGGCTGTTTGTTGTGCCCTTCCATTCTTTATTTGGCTACTAAAGCCATTATGGGTGCTTAAAAGTTATTTTGGCAGAAAGCAGGTGCAGCGATGTATGATCCCCAGGCTAAAAAATTAAATGGGCAAAGTGCGTTTAAGGAAATAGTAGTAGAGATTTCAGCCCGCCAGCTTTCTGCTAAATCTGAAGCTTTACAGCAAATGAGTCTGTTTTTGACGCAGGCTGTTTTTATGGAAGTCTGTGCCCATCCCAAACCGGGACTGGTTACCCGTCATAGTAACGGTGCGCATACGGATATGAGTATTTTGACTTTTGCCGCCGGTTCTGCGGTTTTGGCAAAAGCTTTTACTGATTTACAGGTTTTAGGAATGAACCATACCGGTGATTATCGGGAATTATTTGCCAAAGTCAGGCAGTATGGCGTTAGTGCGGAGCAGGAACTGCTGCGCGTGACGAAAGGCGTCAATACCCAAAGGGGTATTTTATTCGCCGGCGGGTTAATGGCTGCGGCTGCAGGGGTGGCTCTGAATAAAGGGCTGGACAGTGGCTCGCTGTGCTCGATCGTGGCAGAGATGACGCAGGGTCTGGTAGTGAAAGAGCTGGCAGGATTGCAGGCAGACCGGCCTTTGACGGCAGGAGAAAAACTATATCAGACTTATGGGATCACGGGCATCCGCGGGGAAGTGGAAGCAGGGTTTCCCAGTGTACGCCAGGCAGGGCTGCCGGGTTTAAAGGAAGCTTTTGCCCGGGGGGCATGCTTGAACGACGCTTTGATACATGCTTTATTAAATTTAATGACTGTCGTGCAGGATTCTAATGTCATCTGGCGCGGCGGTTATGAGAAGCTGCCGTTTGTGCAGCAGCGCGCCAAAGCTATTCTGGCGCAGGGCAGTGTTTTTACTGCTGCGGGACAACGTCTGCTGGCAGAAAGCGAAGCAGTTTTCAGGTCCGAACGGATCAGTCCGGGCGGCAGTGCCGATCTGCTGTCTGTTACAGTAGCTTTATATTTAGTTGAAAACAAGGAATTCCCTGTGGCGATTATTTAGGACAGGTCGCCGGGGAAGAGATCAGATAGATGTTTACTGCTTCCGGCATAGAAGATGTGCTTATGCCATTCCTCCATCAAGCAAAATAAGGCCCGTTCACCGGGCCTTATTTTGCTTCAACAGCAGAAAAGAGGTGTCATATGGAATTTGTTTTAAAAGCGCTGGAAGGTATCTTCAGTATTGTTTTTATTATTGGTATCGGATTTGTTTTAAGCAGACGCGGCTGGTTCGACGAGTACAGCAGCGCCCTGATCGCCAGACTGGTGACTGCTGTTTCTTTACCCTTGTATATGATCGTCAGTATCAGTAAAAATTTTGACCACAATAAGCTTGTGGCCATGGCTCCTGATCTGCTGCTGCCGATCTGTTCCATGCTGCTGGCCTTTATTGTCGGCAAACTGGCCGCCCGTATTTTTAAAATCAAAAAAGAGCGCCGCGGTATTTTCTGCACTAATTTTTTTATTGCCAATACCATGTTTATTGGCTTGCCGGTCAATCTGGCGTTGTTCGGCGAGAAAAGCATCCCTGCGGTCATGCTTTATTATATGGTCAATACAACATTTTTCTGGACCTTAGGTGTACATAATATCGTGCAGGATACACTGGCACATACGAAGAACAAACCGGCGTTTTTTTCTGCGGCAGCGCTGAAGAAAATTTTTTCGCCGCCGCTGGCAGGCTTCATTATAGGTATCATACTGGTCTTACTGGATTGGCGGCTGCCGCATTTTTTAATGAACAGCTTTCAATACGTGGGCAATCTGACGACGCCTTTGTCACTGGTCTTTATTGGCATCGAAATGAGCAAAATACCTCTGGGGGAGATCGGCTTTGATAAAGAACTGCTGCTGGGTGTTGCCGGGCGCTTTCTGGTCTGTCCCCTGTGCGTTTTGGTTTTAGTACCACTATTGCCGGTAACCACGCTGTCAGCGCAGGTCTTTACTATGCAGGCGACGATGCCGGCTATGACGCAGATGGCGATCGTAGCGAAAACCTATGGCGCCGATTCTGCTTACGCGGCGACGCTGAGCTTTTTGACGGTGCTGCTGGGGATTATTGTAGTGCCTGCGTATATGACTTTAGTCAGTCTTTATTTATAGGGGAGGAGTGAAATTATGAGCATGGTGACAAATGTAGAGGAACATATCAGACAGATCTGGAGCGGCAGTGCGTTTATGCAGCTGTTGAAAATCAAGATTGATGAAGTTCATTGCGGCGGCGCGACCGTAAGTATGCCGATCGATTTTGATATCCATACTAATCACTGGCTGGGCGTACATGGCGGCGCTTTGGCGGCTTTGGCCGATTCTGTCATGGGCATCACCGGGGCCAGCGTTGGCGAAGTCGTGCAGACGCTGAGCTTTAATATCAACTTTATCAGCAATCTGCCCGGTACGGGCACGGCGATCGTTGCCAGCCAGATCAAACATCACGGGCAGACGACGATGGTCATTACAGCGGAAATGACTGATGAACAGCATAACCTGCTGGCGACTATCACGACAACGATGTTTATTGCCGGACATTTTAACGAAATACCGAAAGAGTGGTAAGAAATAACAGGCAGCGTACTTATTGCGAGTACGCTGTTTTTTTCCGCCATCGTGGAATTGCGTCGTGCTACAATGTAAATACGAAAGGAGGTGAGGAGAATGATCAAGGAATATCATATCGTTCGCGTCAGGGTTTCTAAAGAGGAATATTATTCGATGCTGGAAAATGCCTATCTGGGCTTGGCAGTGTATGATGATACGGATTCCAGGCTGCGTTTTTCGGCCAGCAGTTTCCCGACGTCTTTGCAATTTAATGTAGATCAGGAATATAAAATTTCTGGCAAAGTCGTGGGCGAGGAAGCGAAAGCTGCCGTAACCAACTTTACTGCAAAATGTGTCGATGACGGCAGAGGTGCTGACAAAGCATTGTCATTTAAGGTGACAGAGATCAAGGTCAAAGAAGACGGCGTAACAATGAAATAACAGCTTACTTTAAACCTCCGTAAACAACCTGTAAATAGTTGTTTACGGAGGTTTTTTATGATGTTAAAATATAATTAGAAATTAAAAAATATTTATTGCAATTAGAAAAATTGGTGCTATTATGAAAAAATACCGGCGGAGATACGACTATAAAAGAATATTAGCGGCATTCATAGCTGCTGATTTGCTGGCAATGTCTGTTTGCGGGTCTGTGCTGGCGGCAGGGTATGATGGGCGCAAGACAGGTTTTGTCAGCCCCGTCAAAAATCAGCTTAACTATGGCTGCTGTTGGGCCTTTGGCATGCTGGCTACGGTGGAGGCCAACTGGAACAAGCAGCGGCAGGCAGCCATAGGGGCAGACAGGATCGATGAATCTGTTGCTAAAGCCGATTTTTCTGAACGCTATCTGGCCTGGCTGGGTTGTAATGCGCCGCTGGGTACAGATGCGTCCACCTATCCGCACCCCTTTTATCCAAGCTTTATCGATCCTGATTGGGGTATCTATGATGCCTATGATCAGGGCGGCCTGGAATTTAAGGCGGCAGCGCTGCTGACGCGTGGTACGGGTCTGACCTGGGAAACCAAGGCTCCGTTTGTTTCCAAACCTTTTGATAAAAAAGATCCGGCAACGAGGATGCAGGGAGTTACGTTGCAGCCGGAGGTTGGACTGGTAACACAGGTCTATGGCCTGTATCAGTATGTTGATAGTATGTCCATTAATGATGGTTACGATGGCAAAATCACCAAACGTCAGAATTATATCAAGCAGTTGATAACTGAGAACGGTATTATTTCTGTCGGTATCTATGCCGGACCGGAATGGAATAACGACAAGATCACGGAAATATATAACCAGAATTTTAACCTGGAAGCCAACCATGAAGTAGGGCTGGTAGGTTGGGATGATAGTTATGAGTTTACAAATTATAAAGACAAGGACGGTCAGCCGTTAAAGGGCGCCTGGATCATGCGCAATTCCTGGGGGGAGAACTGGAGTGGAGATGGCTACGCCTATGTGTCCTATTATGATACCAGCCTGACCGGCGGCGTTACCGGTGTTGTCGAAGCAGATCCTCTAAGATATACTTCTATCAGCCAGCACGGGCAGTTGGGCAGCGATATTTACTGGCTTTGGCACGATGAAGATCCGGTGGCAGCGAGAACCAGCAAAGGCATGGCCAGTCATTATGTGGCCGTCAGGCCGCAGTTTTTAAAAGCTGTAGGCTTCTGCACGATGGCTGATGCTGTCAGCTATGATATCGAAGTGTTGGCGGGGGCGACAGACCCGGCGAACGGCAAAAGCGTTTATACGCAAAGCGGTAAGTTTGGCGGTGACGACAGCAAGGACTATGTGGGCTATCGTACTGTGGAGCTGGATAAATTTACTTTGCTGCCGGCAGGCGGAGATTATGTAGTCAGGGTCAAGATCTATGACAAAGATGGTGAATTATTGGGTACCCAGATAGCGCTCGATGGTCTCAGTCCAGCGTCACCGGGAAATTCGTTCATTAGTTTTGGCGATGCTGGCGGTTGGCAGGATGTCACTACTAAAGGCAATTTTTCGGTAGTACTGGCGGCGTTGGGTAAAGATACGATTTTGGCCAACGGCGGAGAGTTCACCGTTTGCTGGTTGGATGATGGCGGTGTGGGCGGCAGTATCATCAACCTGGGCAAGTATGGTGAGCTGTACGGCAGCGATCCCTTTGCGCCGGATCGCCAAACATTGTCTCATATGACGGTTGACCTGACGGCGAACGCTACTGATTCTGTTTATGGCGGTTCGATCATCGGTGAAGGTAATGTTACCAAAGTTGGCACTGGCAAGCTGGATTTGACAGGCTATAATACTTACAGCGGCAAGACTTTCGTACAGGAAGGTACGCTGGCTGTCAACGGGTATCTGACCAATAGCGCTGTTACGGTTGGAACAGAAGCGGCAGATAATGCTAAAAATGCAGCAGCAGGTCAGCCCAAGTTACAGGGCAACGGCTTTATTGCCAAACACGTTGAAAATATAAATGGGATCGTGGCGCCGGGCAATTCTATTGGGCATCTGACTGTTGGCAGTTACACGCAGGGAACAGACGGCGTGCTGGAACTGGAAGGCGGCATCAACGGCGGTGACAAGCTGACTGTTCTTGGTGATGCCAAGCTTGGCGGCACTGTGCAATTTGTACCTAATGGTTATTTTGCCAACGGCGAGAATACTTTGCGGCTGACCGATTTTATAGAAGCAGGCACATTAGAGCAGGACGATGATTTGTACTCAGAAGTAAAAAAATCTACCAGTTCTATAGTACAAATTGAGCACAAAAGAACACCCGGGGGGGATATAACATTCTCCGCCAGCAGGGCTGCTGATGCATACAGTAAAGTTGCTGCGACTGCTGATGGACGGCAGTTAGCTGTCTTTTTAGATCAGAAGGCCGGAGCTATGACAGGGGACGCTCAGAATATTGTTGGCGGTATTGATTTTGAGAAATTCACAATCGATGCGACAGCGGAGCAAATGACGCCGCGAGTATATGACAGTCTGCAGTATGCGGCGCAGAGCCGCATCAAAATGCTGACGGATCTGACCAGTGACCGGCTGCTGGAAAATGAGCGGCCGCAGGAAGGCGAATGGTCAGTTTATGCCCAGCCTCTGCGGTTGAAGTTTGATCAGAACAGCTTGCGGAATTATGCCGGTTTTAACGGTCAAAGCAGCGGTATTCTGGTTGGCGCACTGCGGCAGACAGGTGACTGGAGTTATGGGATTTATGGCGCATATCTGGATAACAAGACTGATATTACGGCGTCAGCTCCCCTGCACAGCGAAAGTCAGGGCGGGTTTATCGGTGTAAGTGGGCAGTACGCAGCTGATCCTGAGCGGGGCCAGTTTTATTATGGGTTGCTGCAGGCCGGTGCCGAACGTTATGATACCAAACGTAACGTCATGTTGGGCAATAGCTATTTCAGCAGTTATGACAAGAAATGGACGAGCAGCAGTTTAACGACGGAGGCCGGTACCGGCTGGCGTCTGCCGCAGCGGCAGGGCACACTTATACCTGTTGCAGCTTTGCGCTATAGTTTGCTGCACTATCCTGGCATTACTGAAAGCGGTGTGGCAGATGGTGCGGCGGTAAGCCGCGGCGCCAGCGATCTGCAATCGCTGCAAAGCAAGGTGGGACTGCGTATGGAACTTGGTAAAGAGCGGCTGGGAGCAGCGACGGAATGCAGCTACGACATGAGCGCCATGTGGTACCATGAATGGCTGAGCAATGATACTGATTACAGCTGGAACCGTTTTGCAGGGCAGGATCGTCTGAACGAAAAGGGCGGCGGCAGTGCCGGGCGTGATACCTATACTTTAAGCGCCGGGATGCAGCTGCAGGAAAACAATAAATTTACGCTGCGGGCGACCGTTGGTAAAGCCTTTGGCAAAGGGTATCATGACAGTAAGGTATCGGTAGACTGCCAGTGGTATTTTTAAAATAGTCTGCTCAGTTTTCGCTGATAATTTAGTAGAGCTGACATCGTTAAATATGTTACAATTAATATATCTAAACTAATATAAAAAATTTATTGCGAACAGGAGAATTTATTATGCAGCAGGATATGATCGTAATCTTAGACCTCGGCAGCCATGAAAATACCATGGTGGCCCGCGCCGTAAGGGAACTTGGCGTTTACAGTGAAATCAAGGCGCATGATATTACAGTAGAGGAACTGCAGGCACTGCCGAATGTCAAAGGTATCATCATCAACGGCGGCGAAAACAATATTATCGACGGTAAGCCGATCGATGTGGAGGCTGCCGTTTATCAGTTTGGCGTACCGGTAATGTCCGTGGGCCATGCTTTGGCGAAAGTAGAAAATCTGCCTGCCTGGCCGGAACATGCAGCTATGCTGGAGCTGCTCAAAAAATTTGTTTTTGACGAATGCCATGCTACAGCTAACTGGAATATGAAAAACTTCATCAACGATCAGGTCGAACTGATCAAAAAACAGGTCGGCGCTAAAAAAGTCCTGCTGGCACTGTCAGGCGGCGTCGACTCCTCTGTTGTTGCCGCACTCCTGATCAAAGCCATCGGCTCGCAGCTGACCTGCGTGCACGTTAACCATGGCCTGATGCGCAAAGACGAGTCAGAAAGCGTCGTTAGGGTTTTCAGAGATGAACTCAAGGCTAATCTTGTCTATGTCGACGCCAGCGAACGTTTTCTGTCCAAACTGGCCGGCGTAGCTGATCCGGAAGCTAAAAGAAAAATCATCGGCGCCGAATTTATCCGTGTTTTTGAAGAAGAAGCGCGTAAACTGGACGGCATCGAATTTTTGGGACAAGGTACGATTTATCCTGACGTTGTCGAATCAGGAACGAAAACAGCCAAAAGCGTCAAAAGCCATCATAATGTCGGCGGTCTGCCAGAAGATTTGCAATTCAAGCTAGTTGAGCCTTTGTATCAGCTGTTTAAAGACGAAGTGCGCGCCTGCGGTATCGAACTTGGACTGCCGCACAGCATGGTCTATCGTCAGCCTTTCCCGGGACCGGGCCTCGGCGTAAGATGTCTGGGGGCTATCACTAAAGAACGCTTGGAAGCAGTGCGTGAAGCTGACGCTATTTTGCGTGAAGAATTTGCCAATGCCGGCCTCGATAAAAAAGTCTGGCAGTATTTTACCGTCGTGCCTGACTTCAAATCCGTCGGTGTACGCGATAATGCCAGAACCTTTGAATATCCGGTCATCATCCGTGCTATAAATACCGTCGATGCTATGACCGCTACCATCGAAGAACTGGACTGGCCGATCCTGCACAAAATCACCCATAGGATTTTGGCCGAAGTGAAAAACGTCAACCGCGTCTGCTACGACCTGTCGCCTAAACCGAACGCTACTATCGAGTGGGAATAAATCGGAAAAGGCTCAAAAGTGCCGGAATTACGGGCTTTTTTGAGCGTCCGAACACCTCGTTGATAAGATTGCCTGAAAGCAGCTTTATTGTCTGTATCAGGTGGTTTGTGGGTAAAGAGTAATCTCTATTGGCCACAACATTCCATAGGAAACGGAAACCCCGTACTGATGAGAAATCATCGGTACGGGGTTTTTGTCGTTTTTGGGTGTTATCTGTCCTTGATCTTCAGTGCTTTCACAAGGTAATCGCTGAGTTCCTGAGAAGGAAACTTGGGAAGCAAGCATGGGCTTGATACCCGAGTTTCTCTGAAACAGGCGCTTGCCAGGTAGGGCTTCATCGGCAAGGGCAAAGGGGCAACAGAGTGGGCAATGTGGGTAGAGTCCGAAAAAGAGCAACTTGCACAGGTGATGCAGCGGCACGGTATTGAATGGGAGCAGAAAGGCACCCGCGATCAGCACCTTTCTATTCTGGACTTCAAGAAGCAGGAACGAGCCAAGGAGGTAGACAAGCTGGACACCAAGCTTACCGACAAGAAGGAAGAACTGGCGGTGTTGGATACCCGCATTCAGAATTTCGGCAAGGGGATCAAGGCCATTGAAAAGCTGGAAAGGGACATCGAGCTGGATGACAAATATCAGCTCCCCGATCCTCCCACCTTGATGTCCGCCAAGACATATAAGCAAAGGTTTGTAGATCCGCTCATCAAGCGGCTCAAGTCAGTTATCACGGCGCGGCGGTTTTTAAGCGCTACTACGAGGCGCTGGACAGTTACCACAGGCTCAACACCACCAACGGTAGGCTGTACCGTGAGAATGAACATCTGCGAAGCTCCAAAGCCTGATTGCAGAAAACGATGACCTTCGTTCGGAAACCAAGGATTTCCGCCTGCTGCGTAAGGTGTTCGGGAGCAAACAGATTGATGGCCTGATTACACAGGCAAAGGAACAGGAACAGCAGCGCTCTAAAAATAAAGGATATGAAAGATAGGCACACACGATGGAAAAGCGAATTTACGATGAAAAGTACGGTCTTTGGTATGAGTTGCAGGGAGATTACTATCTTCCTTGCCTGTCACTGCACGAAGAAGAACACAGCCCATTGGAGTATGGGGACAGCGGCACAGGCGTTTCTTAAAGGAACACCGAAAAGCAACCTATTACACGATGCTCACCAGCGGCAGGCTGAACAGCTATCTTGCTGAGATTGACCAACAGGCGGAAGATATGTTTCTCCGGTTGGTTGAACAGTATGCAGCGGCAGAGGGAGTAACAGAAGCCCTCAAAGCAGCAGCCCCGATGGAATGGGTCGGACGGATGAACAACATCCGAAGCAGAGTGACAGAGGTAGTGAACACAGAAATCATCTACGTATAAGAGTAGCGGCGGCAGGAAGAAAACTCCTTGCCGCTTTTTTGCTATTTAAATATTGTCGAGGATTTTTTGAACAGCATAAGGCTTAGCGTACTTAATATAGGCATCACTAACATATATGGTGTCGTTAGCGTGAGGTTCAACCCACATAGCTGGATAGATGACTATTTTCTTTTCATCCCTCCTACGCCCTTTTACTGTGATCTCTCTATTGAGGCTAATTTCGCAGCCAGACTGTTTGAGAATATTGGTCAAAGGTGCGATCATATCTACTTGCTTTTCATGAATGATTGGCGTAGCTTTCACACCTTCTGTACCCCATTCCAAAAGCTGAAGTGCAGCAAAGCGATCAAGCATGCCATGCACATACTGATTTCTGTAGTGCTTCAAACACTTTGAACAAGCCGCTCCGCAATCGCAGCTACTGAGCAGCTGTTTCATCTCAGCAAGTAATTCTGTAATAGCTTCTGAAACGCTAACAGCATACCCTGCACCACTTGATAAGCTGTCATAGAGATAAATATCAACATAGGATGCCTCTGTTCCTGTCCTAAGTCGATATCCAGTCACAAGCTCAGTAAATTCAACATCAAGCTTTTTGCTTGCCGCCAAGCGGAAAGCTTCTGCCAATGACTGCGCTGCTCGATTGAGCCACGGGTTATCATTTCTGCGAACATCGATGATCTTATCATCAATCGCAAATTCAAGCACCAACATATCCGTCACAAAATCGTAGCCAAGGTTAACATTAAATACATTCCTGTGGCGGCATTTGCTTCTTGCAAATTTCGATTTATATGGCCTGTCAATATCTTTTAAAACAGAAATGTCGTCACCGGGCATGGCAGCACCACAGTCCTTGCAAACCATAAAGCCCTTATCTCCTGTACCCTTGTTAAGCATAATAATTCGCTGGTTAGTTCTTGATGCAATGCGGATGTTTTTGCAGTTGGGCACAAGCTTCATTTCTTCAGCATCAGGTAATGTTGAATACAGCGGTTGCTGGACAGAGGTGTACTCTTCGGACAATTGGACATCTGGTATTGCTTCTGCATTTCTCGGTGCAAATCCCCAAGGGCGCATCATCTCCCGGGTAGTCCTTAAATCACTATTTCTACAGAATGGGCAATGTTTGAGCTCTTCTTCCATCAAGCCAAACCAACCACAATCTGGGCAGGAAATGAGATGCTTAACATAGTTGGGATCTTCCGTATATGCGCGTGCAGGTGTCAACGACTGACCGTGGCGGCGTTCGCTACCCGGATAGTAGAAACCACCGATTTGATAAGTTTGTTTATCAACAACGATTGCTCTGCCCGGCGCATACTCACCGATAGCCAAATCGAGCCCACGATCCACTTCATAGAGCATCTTTCCCGACATATCCGGAATATATGTACTAACCACATTCTTCGGGAATGAGTAGGTAGGAATAATGCCCTCTTCGTAGAGCGCATCAAGGAGTGTTTTTGCTTCTCTATCTTTAGATCCTTCTTCTACACCAAAGAGCTCCGGGTGGGTTTGGCATTTTTCTCTTAATGCGTTAAAAGCCTCTTTTAGCTCATCTTTAAATGTTGAATAGTCGAAATCGGTGTCGCTTGGAAGAAGGTGTGGATTCTTATCAATATCATATGTGCTGATGTAGTTTTCAAATCCCGCCAAATGATCTTCAAGGAAAACTGCCGCCGAAATGGTATCCAAACTCATGTGATTTTTTGCAAGAAATTCCTGTAGAATAACCATACACAGGTGGCGTTGCAGCAGCTTTTCACTGTGAATATCAATCCATGGCTTTCTGGGATCACCTCGGAACATGGGAACAGGGTTATTAAAATACAATGTGTCGTGTGGACCGTCTTCGCAGAAGGTCACAATTGTTGATAAACTTGATCCGCGGCGACCTGCACGGCCTGCTCTCTGTTGATAGTTTTCGCGCATCGGCGGGATGTTTCTCAGACCGACAGCAACCAATGAGCCGATATCAATACCTACCTCCATCGTGGTGGTACTACTGAGAATATCAACTGGGGTTTCGTTTTCTTGAATCAAATCTTGAAACCTCAATTCATACTGTTCAGTCTTGCTCCAGAAATCATCTCGCTGATCCTTATGAGATAACTGTGCAGTATGTTCTTCAGTATCAATCACATGAATTGGTTCACCGTTCAGCGCTTCGGAAACTGGTTTTCTCCAGAAGCTAAGAGCATCATATTCGTTTTCTCTCATGTGATGGATATGGGCCGAACCGCAGCTTGGGCATTTGCCTTTTAACACAAACGGGGTTAACTCTGAGCACTGTTCACACTTGTACCAGCCATGCGTGCTATCATAGCGTGGCTTGACTCTGGAGAGATCAACATACAGTCGTCCATTTTCGGGTTGTGCCGAATCGAGAAACGCTTCTTTCAAGACTCGTTTCCACGCCAATTCGTCTGTATTGCCGTCACTCCAACCCATAATATCACGGATAACTTTCGTGAAATTCCAATCTTTATCAAGGCCGTATTCTCCGTATTTGGGTCTAACTTTTAAGCGTACTTTGTCTGTAATGGTATGTCCAATAGCGGTTGCCGTATCACAGATAGATATCATCCATGCATTGAAGAAATCTAAGAATTCTTCATCTGCAACGACAATGCCATTCTCTTCCAGAGAATCAACAGCATCGGAAAGTGCTTGCTCTGTTGGCTCAATCCAGCTTGTTGCATAATCGTATAAAGTATTATATCCACCAGCAAATAGTCGAAGAAGATATTCTTGCATCTGAATAGGCGCATTTGCAATGGTAAATCTCGGAGAATACTCTCTTCCTCGCCGTACACACCGATTATAATTGTTTACTGCTGCAATGCAGTCCTCGACAAACTTAGTGCGTTCCGGATCATGAAACATTTGTACATGGTGCTGCCCAGCCGCAAGGCAGAAATAGTCATACAGATAATTCAATGAGTGCTCGACAGTTTGATTTTCCATTGTACTGATTGCTATTGCAAATAATTGTCGCGCAGCAGCAATATCAGACGCATCGGACATATCACGAGCCAGTTTCGCTGCTCTCTGTCTGCTATCAGAGAAGAGAAGAACCTTGCGTCCTTCATTTGGCAACCGGTCCGGATTGCCTTCTTTCCCCGGAACCCCAGGTTGAAGCTGGAATTGCGATTTAATCAAATTATAGAAGGACTGGTTGCCGCGTGTGCTGAAAGAAGTAAGTTGCGAAGTCGATAGGAGATGTCTACAATGAGGGCATGTGGAAAATGTGATAATTTGAGGACGCCCTTTTGCAGAATAGTTGCAGTAATATAGCTTCCTGACAAAGGGCTTTCCCGCAGAAGAGTCATCCTTAAAATTAATAAATCCACTTTTTACATCGAGATAACAGGGCTTGATAGCATTCTTTCCTTGTTTCTGGGGTAGCTCAAAATCACAATCCGGAATGAATAGGTGTACTTCTTTCATTCTGCGGTCTATCAACTGCCCCGGATGACGCCAAAGATAGACATTTCCGTGCAAGTCAGAATCTTCTTCAAGAACATATCCCTTGAAGAAAAGTGCACCACAACGTCTGTCATTGTATAATTCATATACGACGCTGCCGCAATGCGGGCAAATTAGGTTACCATCAGACAAATAAACGTTACCTAAGGTTAATCCACCTTCCGAATGTGAGCAACTGCAATTAGCATTTGCGCAGGCATATACACCGGAAATACCCTTGAACAACATATGCATACGTGCAGGGAATAGCACAGAGCCTTTTTCGTTCTTTGCAAGCGGTGCAATAGCCAAAAGGACGCTCACAGCTTTGAGCGCTTCGTTTGGGCTTAATTCAGGAAATATACTCGAAGATAGTTCTCCCAACGAAACCGCATTTCCTCGGCACAATTTGATCAATTCATGAAATGGGCGATAACATACCAAGTTATCATACATCCAATGATAAATCGCGTCGAGGTCAATAAGATTCCTGTCGAAACCATCAGTTTGGCGCCAAAATGAGAGAAGCGCACGGAGCTTGACTTCATCCCTATCTTCAAACTCGCTTGGGTCAGAAGTGAGAAGCAGTTCGCTATGAATATCATATTTTAGCTGGCCATCTATAACTTCTCTTTCACCAGTTAGGTAGCAGAAGCGAGTAGCCACATCAGAGGATGTAAGCTCATTTGCGAATTTCATTACGGCATCAACATCGTGCTGATCCTTATTGGGCATACTTGCGGTAGTGAGGATAAACTGTATTCGATCTCGGCAAATACCAATTTTGTGGAATAACCTGCGAATCAGCAGGGCAACCTCGCCGCCAGATGAACCACGGTACATATGGGCTTCATCAATAACAAACAGCAACTTAGTTTCGGGGTTAGATTTGAGCCATTCCCGAGTATCATCCCAAATTTTCTTCTCTCTGGGTCTTAGTAGCATATATTCCAGCATAGAATAGTTGGTAATGAGAATGTCAGGGCAGAATTGCTGCATCTCAAAGCGAGTGATCAATTCCGCATCTTCATTGTTTGGAATATGTTTGCTTTCGTGAAGACCCTGTAAAAATTGACTCATATCCGCCTTTGCTGGAATTTTGCCTTCTTTCAGCAGGTGCTTAAAGAACTCTTGCTCAGCGTCATTCTGCGGGAAAGACATACGTGCAAGAGTTTTTTCTAGTTTACGGTCTTGCTCAGTTGACGGTTGCTCGCCGGGGTATGGGGTTCTACCGGTATACATACCAAACTGCGGACGACGCACTCCATGCCCACAGGCACTCCTGAATATCTGAATAAACTTTCCTTCAGGATCCCCAATCATTCTCCTGAGACGACTGACCTGATCTGAAACAAGTGCATTCATCGGATACATGATTATGGTACGAACACTGCGCTTTGCCCAAGACTCCTGTGAGTTTCTTGCTTCATCAGCCATTTTTGCCATCAGCGGCCACATGAAGCATTCTGTTTTACCTGAGCCGGTACCAGTTGAAACAAAAAGATTCTCGCCATTGACAGCAGCCTCAAGTGCTGATATTTGGTGAGCAAACGGTGATGGAAACACAGCGATTCCTGCCTCTGCCAACTTCAAAAAATAGTCCCGCATCCAAGGTTCTATAGAGGCGGTGCGAATTCCATTTGGTACAGTAAGATAGGCTGGAGACGACTCAATAAAGGGTTTCTGATACAAAAGCCCTTCATCATCCAGCCGATTACTCAATGCAGAAAGAAGAATAGGCGATTTCCCAAAATACTGTGATTTTATGTAGTCTTCTAATTCTGTTCTAAGCTGCTTGTGAACTGAGTTTGCTCCGCTTGGCACCAAATCACCCCTTTTTTATCTCATATCCCTCGTCGGATAGAATCTGTTTTATTTCTTCAAAGACTTCCTTTGACATTTTTCGCTTAAAATCAAATGGAAGTGTTGTACATGTTTCCGGCCAACTATACAATTTCAAAAAAGCAAGCTCACGCGGCGGAAGTAGGTAGTTCAATCGTAAATGCACTAATGCACCATCCTCAGCATATTCAATTGGCGGAAGCGTACCACACACCGAAAGGCAGGCACTTGCCAATGTCCGATAGTTATATGACTCAACCTGCCATTGCGGAAGTGGACTGACTTTAAGTTCGGAACCTACATAACGATATAGATAGTATATCTGCATCCCCCTCATTCCCGTGCGGAGGATCGAAATGTTGCCAGTAATATCAGGCTTGTTGACCCAATAACCTTGTGAAAATGGTGGCTTTAAGCGCAAATATTCGACACCTTGTTCGAAGCGATTATTGGTTTCCCAAGAAGCTGTGAAGAGTACAGAGTTCCACAAAACGTCAAGCTTTTCAAGTGCAAGCCCAAACATAGTCTTTACTTTTTCGATGTCTCTTGAGTCAGCCTGCTTTGAATAATAGCCAATACCGGAAACGCATGAAATGCTATCAATAGATATTCCACGCTGAAAAGAAATTCCACCAGATGTTACTTCGCATTTTGTTGATGGCGCAATTCGATACGGACTATGGTAAACAACTCCAGCGCTAATAAACAGATTTGATATCTCATCTTCGAGCTCTGTTAGATCAAGTGGTAAGCTACGTGCCAATTCGAGATACATGGAACGATAGCTGACAAGTATGCTACGGATTTTCTTTTTCAAATGAAGGATAGAAATGGGACCATCATCTGCATCATCCCACAACGAAGCATACGCCATCATTCCGCAAATGCTGTAAATAAGGCGAACTTTCCACTCAGCATCTGTTTCACGCTTACCTTTGTGGATGCTATATCTTTGTGCAACTTCTGAGAGAAGACCATTGTACTTGTCCATCATATATCTCCCAGTAGGTATTTTAATTCATGCTTCAGATTAGATGAAATAGCAAGACCGTTTTGAGGGTCAGACACAGATTCCATCAGTTTATCTAATTCCAATGTAGCATAAGCAATCGGAATAATAGCAAACAGGAACTTATCGTCTTCTGTTGTCAAAGGGCAAATATCTTGCATGGTTGAAACAAGCCCACTAATTTTATTCTTTACAAATAAACTCAATGGCATTAGAGAAATAGCCTTGAGCATTTGTTTCTGGCTGTTGGGAGCAGAGTATGCCTTGAAATTATCCGCAAAGTATCCGCCGTGATAGTTTCCAGACGCATTTTTGTCCACAAAGAATTCTGTAAATAGCGGGAGCATAAATCCATACAGACTTTTGGGTTCAACTTGGATATCTTCCGCATAGGGGTGCGTAACAAAATAGAAGATGTCTTTCCGAGAAAGAATCTCTGGAATCCTGCTCACCCAGCCATTAGAAAACAGGTTATTCACAACAACGACTGTCTCGCCATTGCTGCCGAGTTTCTCTATGTAACTGCTGTTATATACTCCGTCACAGTTCAGCATGCCATATTTACCACCAGACACCGTCGCGCTGAAAGCCCGCACGATATCAGCAGCATTCGGCCCAACAAGAAGTATTGGCTGTTTTTCAATGTAGGCAGCACATAAAACAGCGGCAAGGCCTCTGCTGTGCGTCTCTGCAACACCAGCCTCTTCAAGTTCAAAAGCAGCGGAATCAATGACATCTGCCCATGACTTATAGCATTCCCAATCATCTGTACTATCGTCTGTATCCATTATATGATACTGAATGGCTTGAGGCAGGTTAGTGGAGAGTGGATCTTTAGTACCATTGCATCCTTGACGACCATCAACGAAGGACATGTTGGCAATGAAGTCTGCAACATTTTCTTGTGCATGCCGTATTTTTTCGGAAACAGCAATCTCAACATCAGCCGCAAGTTTTTCTTTTTCCGCAATGATACCCATTATGCGAGCCTCATCGCCTTTGATCTTATCATAAGACTCCCAAACTTCAGCCAAGCGTGCCTCTGCTGACTTGATTTTGCCGTCAAGAAGATCAAGTTCCCTGTTTGCTTTAGTCAATAATTCTTCGTTTTCTGCTTCCCACTCCGCTCGAACAGCGGCCTTTGTCTGTTCTCGAAGCGACTCGTTGGCGGACAATGCCGAAACAATGACTTTGTCATCTATGCTGTCTCCGTCAATATATTTCCACACCTCATCAAGAAATACTCTTAACAGCTCTTCGGCAGCAACATGCGAACAATTACATTTGTTTGCTATACTTTCTGTGATGTCGCTTACCGGAACTGCTTCAAGGAAATCCCTAAACGACCTATACTCTGACTTGACAAATCCTCGATCCCTGTATGCTCCCCATGAAACGGAAGATAGAACAATATTTTTTACAATATCAATAGGGCGTTTCAATTGATATATTTTACAGGGCATTCCGGCAAAAGCATCTTTATAGAACGAGAGTCCATTGTCCAATCGAATAATGTCGGCGCTGGTAAACTCATAGACTGGAGCTGCAATCAGATCGTCATTGAACATAACCGTTTCAGTCGTTTCGGTTAGTTCCCTTTTGCTGCATAGGATGCCAATATACCGTCCCTTTGAGATGTAGGCGGAAAACATCACTTTGTTTCCGTGTGTCGTGCACTTTATGCCCCGTTTCAAAAAACCAACTAACTCGTCCAAATTAGATACTTCCGAGACAGTTATTACCTCGATCGGGTCAATGTCCATATTGAATTTGGACACCGCAAAGTCTTTGGTAGGGTCTTTCTCGTTTGGAATCGCCGACCATGTCCAAATTCCATAGAAACCGATAGCATAGGGAATATCCTTATAAGCCACTTTATCTCTATTTAGAAAGTACGGTGCAATTTCATCATTTCTACGAAAAATATAATATTGACCATCATGATTTAAATCAGCAAAGCGAACCACTAATTTCTGATCATTATAGCCGGAAACAACACCGCAAAGCGATACGATTTCATCACTGTTGATTGAGGGGAGAACAGATGAATTCGTATCGTCATACTGCGCCAATAGCTCAGTATCGTCATTATGAATCACAGTTGGAATAGCTTGCAGGGTCATAATTTGTTTTTCTGCCTCTGCTAAGGAGGCTTCCACTGCGATTTTTTCTTTCTGGGATTGCTGGAGAGCGATTTCGTATTCGGCTTTTTGCGCAGCTAAATCCTCTTGGGCAGATTTCAACTGTTCAAGCAATTGACCTTTCTCTGCTTCAATCGTTTTTATTTGTTCGGATATTTCTGCGCTCTTTGCCCGCTCTAATTTTATGCGTTTCATTTCCGCAAGAAGCGCAGCATGTTTCTCATCGTTGAGCACTGTTTCGGTTAGCTTCAAATATAGATCAACATTATTAGCAAAGAACGAATCAAGCATTGTCGATGCCAATGCGGTCTCGCTCGCTGTCCCTTCACCTTCAAACCGATTTATGTTTTCTTTGATCTCTGTCAACCAGTGATCAACCATCATATTGACCCATGTATAAATGAATGGTTTATCAATATTTGCAACTGCAACAGATAATGCCATTGCATTAGTCAAAGATTTTGCTCGAAATCCTTTTCTTATTTTTGAAAACTCTTGTTCGTTCCGCTTGAAGAGCTCTCGAAATTCTTTGCCGGTAATGATACCGCAAAGAGTTGCCTTTTCTTCGGCGGTAAGAAGATTAGTATAATTCATAACGTATCTCCTTCTCTGTCTATATTTCTATTACGATACGCATCTTGCAATATACGATAAGCTCGCTCGTTAATTATTCCTGCTCTAATACGCTTCCGTATCCATTGACTGATTTGAGGATATTCCCTCATGCAAATGAGTATATTCCGTAATGCATGAGGAACCGGAATGGTAACGCTAGAAGCTTCATTTATACTGTTCAAGAGCTCACGTTCATTTTGAGCGGCTTTAAACGGTCGCTCAAGTTGAGCACTCCATATGCAGTCAAGTCCAATATGTATTTGGATACCCATTCCATAGGTCAAGCTGTCTAATTCGATATACTTATCAGCAGGTACCGGCCTTTTTTCAACTACACGGGCGTTTTGCGTAATGCAAACCTCGCCATCATACTCAGCCAAAATCCTCAATGCCCTGCTTGGCGGCAACACCGTTAATTTCCCTTGTACCACCGCTGCACCTGTCAGGTATGTGACTGATACCGATGGGATATCGCCTTCCTGATTAAGCGGTTCTCTCCAATAATAAGTATATTGTAATGATTGTGTTCGTCCGGCAGATATCAGTTGTTGTCTACTTGAACAATAGATTCTATAGAGATTTTTCTGAATTGCAACTCGAGATAATTGCTGAACCGTAGTAGATGGAAAAGCCTTTACGGACGATACATTTCCATCAATCAATAAACACATACTGTTTTTATTGTGTTTGATAACATAAGGGCCTTCAACAAATAGCGGCCAGACAGGTTGAATTGCAACCGGATGTTCGGTGAGCCGGCAATGATAATCGAGATAAAATCTTGCAGCCTCTTCACTGAAAGACAAGACGGATACTACATATAGGTTCCAAGTCTCAAAGCCAAAAGATTTTTGCACTATATGCTGAATCCGAATATCACCGTGAGAACCACGACTGTATAGATGCCCTCGCTTCAACAAATAGTATTCTTTTCCCACCTCAACATCGGCATCGTGTACAAGCTTTTTACCAGAAAGCTTGTCAAACAGCGTTCCAGTTGAGTCAACTCCATTTACTTCTGTCGGCCAAAACTCATGTAGTTTATCAATCCCGTTTTTGAAGGATAGTCTGTATTTTTCAAATGGCCGTTCGCCAATTGGAAGGTATGTAATTCCTTCGCCTTGTAACCGTTCCTTTGCAAATTCATACGAAACTTCGGCAGAGCCAACTGCTTTTATCACAACTCGAAAGTCTTTACCAAGTGAATTGATTGGTGCTCGAATCAGACCAAGCTCAAATCGAAAAGAAGAAGTAGCAGTGGGAACGATGCGAATTGGCAGATCATGTTCATTGGCTCGATATGATATCGAGTATGCTGCTCCAAATGTGCGCTCCGGGCAATTTTTGCTTTTTTCATATGCGCTGTGCTTAAAATAGCGAACTCTGATGTCGCCGTCAGTGAGGATGACATATTGCCCGCACAATTCGCACATAAACAAACCGCTGTGAGCTGATACCGTTCCACCGGTATGTAATTTTGAGGCCTCTTCAGCAGAAATATGTCTCCATCCATTCTTCGACCACATACAGACATGCGTTAACGAAGCCACTTTTACACCTTCTCTCTGTCTATTTGGTATTTATTTACTTCTGCCTAAAGTTTCGGATGTCGGTCACAATTGACATTTACAGCGCCGATGCTCAGCCATTCATTTCATAAGGTCTTACAACCACATGTTGCTTTTGGAAGTCCATTGTTTTGGATATTGCTTTTGATTTACAACCGCAGCAAACGGCTCTTTGAGGAACAATTGTATTACCTTCAAAACTATCCCATAATCATCTGCCTTTGTATCGATCTTCCGGCAAAAGGCTTTCCACTTTTTCTGCATAGCTTCATCGCTATCAAAGGCCATTACCTGCTCGAACTGCTCTACGGTAAAGCTATGCCCACGGTTTTCAAAGGTCTTTCTCAGCGCCTCAGTAAGCAGTTCACCGTCAAAGTCAAATTTGTTGGCAAGGTAATAGATATCGTAATAGTCCTTCATCCGGCTGGAAAACTCCATCAGGCTGAGGATCGCGTCCAGCTTTTCTGCGATGGTCGTTTCCAGAGAATAGGTATTGACCGTCGGTGCAGAAAATCCTTCTAACTGGGTAGGGAGCGTCCGCTTTTCCTGCTCGGGAACAATCACATCACCTACGCCAAAATCAATGCTAAAGGGTGTTCTGGTATTCTTAATGTGCGCTACCAGCGATGCCCCAATCCCGGCATATTTCTTGGCAACGGCAATGGGTGCAACGCTCTTAATTTCAAAGGTCACAAAATCATTCTCGCTGGGTGTGGCGATAATCTCATCCAACACGGTCCGAAGCTTCTCCGGTGTATTAGGGATTCTGCGAAGTAGAAAATCCACATCCATGGTTACCCGGCTGTCGAAGCCAGTCAGGGTATAGAGGAACAGGCCACCCTTCAGCACAAGATTCTCCGTATATTGGGATTTCTCCAGACGGCGCAGAAATTCTTCCTGACAAAAGAGCTGCATACAGAGCTGATAGCTTTTGCCACTTTCCTTTGCCTTATTTTTCAGCCGTGCAAGCACGGACGCAGCCAGATCAGCCATTGAGCAGCACCTCCATCACAGACATCATTTTCTTGTATACTTTCATATCCTTTGCGTATTTGGAAAGATTGGCGAGATTCTTTTTCGAATCGGCAACATAGGCATTGACCGCCTTGTTAAAGATCTCATTGTCAATTTTCGTCCGATATTTGAAGCAATCGCAAATGGTGCGTTCCCGGTCATAGACAGGCAGCGAAACACCGTTAAAGTCACCTGTGGTCACGCCATACTGGTGGAACGCATTCTGCACATAGTAGGCTTTGATAGGGAAATCGCCCATTGCCTTAATGGAGCGTGAAAAAGAACGAGGAATTGCAACCGTCCACTCTCGAGGGGCAAAGTCACTATATCCATAATAAAACAGCGCTGATTCTACGCACACAACGCCCTGCGGAAGCAGCTTCGAAAGAAGATATTCCTCCTTGGGTTCTTCAGCATCCGGCAGCTTATAGAAGCCGTTGCGTACCCGCTCAATATAACCTTGCTTGCAATAATAAGAAACATCCGCATTGCTCAGGCCCGCTGTCGTAAAATCTGCAGTTTTGACAATGCAGCCGATGCGATCAAATACGTCTTGAATGATCTGTGTCTTGTTCAATCCTTCACCAACTTTCTACACGCAATTTTGAAAGTTTGCGTGATTGCATTATAGCACATCCGCAATGAAAATACAATAAGTATTGCACGCTATTAGAAAATTATGCGTGCGAAAAAGCGAAAATATGTTGCCTTTCCTTTTTTCTTATGCTACAATAACATCGTCAGATAAAGCCGATTGCGACTATTCTAATTTCGCAACCATCGGCCTTATCAACACTGATAAGAATTTAATAATTTCTCACTGTATAGGCAGTAGAATATGGATTATCAAAATAATAGAAACACCACGACACATATTACCTAAACGGAATGTGTTAAGTTATGAGTTTTTACAACGAGTGGGAATAAGTAACTGATTTAGAGGTATTTACTCATAAGCATATTGAAGATGTTAAGGAGGGGTTTATGGAAAATTTGCAAAGAATCGCGCTTTTAATTGATGCAGATAATACTCAATTGGCAAAGTTAGAGGATGTTATACAGGAAATATCTACACATGGCCGTATCGTTGTAAAAAGAGCGTATGGTAATTGGAGAAAAGATACGTTAAAAAACTGGGAAACTGAGCTGAAACGTTTAGCTATAAAAGCGGAGCAGCAGTTTGACTATGTTTCAGGCAAAAATACAACTGATATGGCGTTGGTAATCGATACAATGAATTTGCTGCATAAAGGAATTTATGATGCATTTGTTATCGTCGCAAGCGACAGTGATTATACTCCATTGGCAATAAATTTGCATGAATCCGGAGTATATGTGATGGGGGTTGGTGAAAAGAAAACTCCGGAAGCTTTTAGAAACAGTTGTGATGAATTTATTTTTCTTGAGAACCTTGGCGAAAATATAAAAGAAGAAAAGGATAAAACTGAAAGCAGTGAAAAAGCAATAGAAAGAGAAGAATGCTTGGAAACTGCTACAGTTGATGCTGCGAAAGAAGATATAAGTGTAATACATAATTTATTAAAAATAGCATCTGACAAGTACCAGGATGATGAAGGCTATGTAAATGTGAGCTCAGCCGGGCAGTTTATAAAAAGAGTAAAACCGGATTTTGATGTGAGAACTTTCGGGTTTATTAAATTGCCGAAGCTAATAGAAGCGTTTCCCAGAAAATATGAAATAAAAAAGTATCCTGGAAAAGGTAAAGTTACCATTATTGCCTATAGATGCAAGTAGCACTAAAAATTTAAGGTTGTTCGATTAAGTTTTCTGTTGTATATTTTTTGGACATGAAAACACCTCTTACTGTAGTTTCTATTCTACAACAGGAGGTGTTTTATTTCATTGTCCGTTTTTCGGGGGATAGTCCATTGATGAGAGTTTTCGGAGTTCTTTTTTGATTAAAGGTAATTTACGATAAAATGGGTTTTTATTTATGCTATAATACTGGTTAGATAAAGGCTGTATCATTTTCTCTAAACTTAATTTTAGTACGTCATATTGATTATGATATTTATTGTAGGAAAGGATAATAAAATATGTGCGAAAAAAGCAGGTGTTCCTGGGCAGGTGAGCTTCCGATATATATTGAGTATCATGACAAGGAGTGGGGACGGCCTGTGCATGACGACAACAGGCTCTTTGAAATGTTGATTTTAGAGGGGATGCAGGCAGGCCTCAGCTGGATCACGGTGCTCAAAAAAAGAAAGGCGTTTCGGGAAGCTTTTGATAATTTTGATCCCAAGAAGGTAGCACTTTATGACGAGGCAAAAATGCAGGAACTGCTGGCAAATGCAGGGATCATCAGAAACCGTCTGAAAGTTGCCGCTGCGGTAATGAACGCTAAAGCCTTTCTGGAAATACAGAAAAAGCACGGAAGCTTTAATAAATTCATCTGGGCCTATGTAGATCATACTCCGATCAGAAACCATTGGGAAAAGATGGAGCAGATACCGGCCTCGACAGCACTGTCAGATCAAATCAGCAAAGATCTGAAAAAGCTGGGATTTAAATTTGTTGGTTCAACGATCGTCTACGCATTCATGCAGGCCATAGGTATGGTAAATGACCATGTGACGAACTGTTTTATTTATCAGGAGATGAATGGCTAGTTTCTGATAAGGATATTGTTGATTACATACAGTAAACATAACATTATTGATGTTCAGAAAAATTTAAAACAGGTCTGACAGAATGTTCTGTCGGACCTGTTTATTTATATGCTTTTCAACATCTTGCTCAATAAATTCAGCGGATTATGGTAATTGATACAGGTAATCATACTGAATAAAAATCATGAATTACACTGAATGGAATTATCAAATATTACTGATTGGCATTTCAATAAATGTGTACAGGGGATGTTTGAGGAACTGTATATTCATATAAAAAGCCAAATCACTTTATAATCAATATTTCCCGCAGCCTGTCCAGCGCCTTCAAGCGGTGCTTGGTGATATTTCGCACCGTGCAGTGCAACCGTCTGGCCGCTTCGGCAGGTTTCAGGTCATTTACAAAAAGCAGCAGCAGTATCCTGCGCTGCTGTTCGTTCAGCTGTACCAGTGCTGTCTGCAGATCCAGCGACAGCAGTAATTGCGCCAGCTCGTCCAGAGTGCCGGCAGCGCTATAGCCGCTGTCCAACAGGTCAATACCGGCTTCGCTGCCCGTATCGATCTGCGTTTCATTCTCCCAGATCCTGCCCTGCTTTTCCATAGCGTCAAAAAGGGCAAAATGCACTTTGCTGCGGGCATAGCCGGGCCAGTTCAGGTAATCGTCACCCTTATATTTTAATACCAGCTCGATAAAAGCCAGCACGGCAATACTTTCGGCGTCGCGTCCCAGTGATTTATAAAACATTTCGCGGCGGGCCTCGCTTTGCAGCAGCGGCTTAAAATCTTCGCATAACTGCAAAAGCGCGGTCTTATCGCCGGTCTGGGCGGCTGTTATCAACCGCTGCAAGCGTGCTGCCCTGGTTTCGTCCGTAGTGGTATTGTTGAAATCGTTAAATTTATTTATGGTGATCAAGTCCTTTGGTTTTATGATAACCGGTTATACTGTCAGTCGTCGTGCACAACAGTAGCTAGTGTACGCCTGTTTTGCGCAAAAGTAAATAGGGAAAAATAGCGCAAAAAGTTTTAGCCCCTGAAAGGGGCTAATTTTTTTTTGCGTTGGTTTTTTTAGAATTTTCTTTAGACTTTATTGAAAGAAAGTCAACAAGTTTTTACTTTTTGTTTATGCAGCTTTCTTCCAGAAGCAAGCTGCGCAAAGAGTTTCTTTAAATGTTCATTTCTTTTAGCGGCAAAAGAAACGAACCAAAGAAAAACCGGCACGTCGCAGATTTTTATTTTGCTTCGCTCAACGGCGGCTCCGCGAAACTCGGCATTGT
>ENA-UESI01000090-UESI01000090.1-human-gut-metagenome-genome-assembly--contig:-NODE-90-length-72720-cov-6.717853_pt1 | contig 72720 bp, 77 predicted proteins | sample MGYA00243005_ERZ508006 | MGnify/ENA primary metagenome ERZ508006 (study PRJEB26167, sample SAMN06115436) | human gut metagenome | host: Homo sapiens | place: China:Shandong | collected 2015-06-10... | reverse complement strand
GGTAGCGGCACCTGGATTTGAACCGGGGACACTGCGGGTATGAACCGCATGCTCTAGCCAACTGAGCTATGCCGCCAAATGTCTAACCCGAACGGGCATCAATTACTATACCAGAAGGCGGCGGCATTTGTCAAGTGTTTCTTCGAAAAAAATGAAAAATTTCAAAAAACCGGAAGTGGAGGAGAGACTCGCTGCCGCCAGCAGGGTGCCCCGAGGCTGGCAGCCCCGATACGGTGGGAATGAGGCCGGGCAGCTCCTGCCGCCCGGCACTGTTTTGGTGGTACGAAAGACAACCCCCAGCTATGCCGGGGGTAAAAATAGCTTATAGCGAGGGAAAAAGTAGAAAAAACTCCCTGATAAGGTAGAAGTGGTTTTCCGACCACACAACTACAATAACAGGGAGGTCTTCATCGTGAAAGGCAAAGACATAAGTGGTTTAGAACATACAAGTTGGAGATGTCAATATCACATCGTATTCGCGTCGAAATATCGGAGAATCGAGATGTATGGGCAGATAAAACCGGATATAGGAGTGATATTAAGAAAACTGTGCCAGTAAAAGGGGGGAGAAATTACAGAAGCTAGAGTATGCCAAGACCATATACACATACTGATCAGCATCCTGCCCAAGTACAGCGTGTCACAGATTATAGGGTATCTGAAAGGAAAAAGTAGTCTGATGATATTTGATCGGCATGCAAATCTGAAATATAAGTATGGAAATTGACACTTTTGGGCCAGAGGATATTATGTGGATACAGTGGGACGAAATAAGAAGCAAATAGCAGAGTATATCCGAAACCAACTGGCATCGGATCAAATCGCAGACCAGATAGGACTGAAAGAGTTTGTTGACCTGTTTACGGGTCGCGAGAACAAGAACGCATAAAAGGAACCCCTTAAGGGATAGCACGAGAAAGAAATGCAGACGGCAAACCTTTCGGGGCCCCTTAAGGGGTATTGTCTGTATAAAGCCCTTATAGGGCTTACTCAAGCCTCCGGCTTAGCCGGAGGTTTTGACTGGGTATGAACCAATTTTTTACAGAAGATGGGGTATAGAAGCACTTCAAATCAAGGCATACGGCCCGACGTGGAAATGCTCGGAGCCGATAACAGCCATAGAAGCCAAAAGCATTCATGACGGAGTTTTGCAGAATTTTTACGATTCCATTTTTTGTGCTGCCCCTTGCCCTTCCTTTTGTTGGAGAAGTTTTCCTTGTCACGATTCGTTGTGTTAAATACTTTTTGCTCGTTATGAGGATGTTGCTCCATGAAGACAATTCTTTTCTCCTGAAAAACATGAAATGTGAGATATAAAGGCAAGCACTTTACAGAGAACCCCGCATTTGATAAAATAGCAATAAATATATCATGGAAATTTTGCGGAATTGGGCATTTTTGCCATATTATAATGATTTGTCGGTAGAACCGATGTAGCTGCGAGTACATAAAAGGAGATACGCCGTGATTGATAGCAATGCCTTGATTGAAATGATGGAATCCTCTTTTGATGGTGTTTGGATTACCGATGGAGAAGGCAAAGTGCTCTTTGCAAATTCAGCCAATGCCTCGCTCCTGGGGGTCAGCAAAGCGGAACTGGAGGGCAGAACGACGCAACAGCTTCTGGATGAAAAGATTTTTTCCAATTCTGTCATTCTGGAGGTTATCCGGCAAAAAAAGCAGATTTCAAAAATCAGCTACAATTATCACACGCGGCTGACGGTTCTGGCTACGGCCACACCCATTTTCGATGATGTCGGAAATGTCAAATATGTATTTAACAATGTCCGGGATATCACAGCCCTCAATGAACTCCAGAACAGTCTGAAGAGCAAGGATACGATTATCCAGCAGCAGTCCCGCCAACTGGAGAGCATGCGGATCCGCCTGGGTGAGGGGACCATTATTGCAAACAGCAAGGCGTTCAACGAAGTTATTACATTGGCACAGCGGGTGGCCGCATTTGATGGAGCCACCGTACTGATTCTGGGTGAATCCGGAACGGGAAAGGAAATTATTTCTGAACTGATTGTAAACAACAGCCCCCGGAAAGACTGGCCGTATCTGCAGGTAAACTGTGGGGCCATTCCAGAAAATCTCATAGAGTCTGAGCTGTTTGGCTATGAGAAGGGGGCATTTACCGGGGCGGACAACAAGGGACACAAGGGCCTGTTTGAGGCCGCCAACGGAGGGACGGTCTTTTTGGACGAGATCGGCGATCTGCCCCTGCATATGCAGGTAAAGCTTCTGCGTGTCTTACAGCAAAAAAAGTGACCCGTGTGGGCGGGACAGAACCCATTGCCTTGGATGTAAGAGTGATTGCGGCGACAAATCGCAATCTGGAACAGATGGTCAGAGAGGGAACGTTCCGGGAGGATCTATATTACCGACTGAATGTGGTTTCAATTTTCATTCCGCCGCTGCGGGAGCGCCGGGAGGATATCATTCCGCTGATTAACCATTTCCTCATGGTGGAAAACCAGAAATACCACACCAATAAATCTATCTATTCAGACACGATCGATGCGTTTGAAGGATATTGCTGGCCGGGAAATGTCCGGGAGTTGGAAAATCTGCTGGAAAATTTGGTGATTACCACTCCGGGCGACATTATTCGGCGGGAGAACTTGCCACTGAAGCTTCGGCGGCCTCAGCAAGTATCTGCGGAGGAAGAAGAGGGAACGGTTTCATTGAAAAGTGCAGTAGAACGGGCGGAATATGCGGCAATTGAACGCGCCATCGAAAAATACGGATCCATTCGCAAGGCCGCTGCAGCGCTGGATGTCAATCCGTCCACTATTACCCGGAAAATGCAGCTTTATAAGGACATGTCTTCCAGAAAACAAAATAAGTAAATGGTTCGAAAGAGAGATGACGGGGAGAGGGAAACCTTTCTCCGTCATCTCGTATGCAAAATAGCAACGCTGATGCAATTTTGCGCACATGAAGAGTGCGGTTGTCTGTAATATGCATTGTTTTTGCACGAATATATGCGGTATTTATAGCCAATATGCATAATTTTGTCCCGGACTTTTGTGTGAACCTCACGAAAAAATTCGTTTTCGGCAGAATTATCACTTTGGCATAAATATTGCTTAATAACAGGGCAAACAGCAACCGCAGGAGGCGGGAGAAACTTAGATAAGGTGGCTGACAGAAAACGGATGCACTGCTGCGCGACAGCAATGTCCCTATTCAGCAGAATCTTTTTCTGGTGAAGGCGGCGGCTTTTCTAGAGTAAGACACCGAACGCGCTGCCCCGAAATCTGGCCTCGCCCCGGAACCTGTAATTTACACAAAGGGAAGTCATACAAATGCGCAAGAATATGCTCAAGGAGAAGATTCGCAATGGCGAGAGTGCCATCGGCACCTTTGTGAAGCTGACGGATCCGGCGGTTCCGGAGCTGCTGGCCCTGGCGGGGTTCGACTTCTTCGTACTGGATACAGAGCATGTGGCGGTGGACCGGGAACAGCTGACCAACATCGTCCGGGCAGCGGACGCGGCCGGCATCACGCCCATTGTGCGGGTTCGGGAGAACCAGCAGGTGGAGATCCTGCAGAATCTGGACCTGGGATATGCGGGCGTGCAGGTGCCCAATGTGGATACCCCGGAGCAGGCCCGGAACCTGGTGTCCTATGTGAAGTATACCCCCCTGGGCGTGCGGGGCCTGTCCCCCAGCGTGCGGGCTTGTGACTACGGCACCTGCGGCGTGCAGGAGTATATCGACACCGCCAATGCCAACACGATGATCGTCTCCCACTGTGAGACCAAGACCTGTGTGGAGAATCTGGACGAGGTCCTGAAGGTGGACGGCATCGATGTCATCTTCATCGGACCCATGGACCTGTCCCAGTCCTACGGTGTACCCGGCAAGATCACGGACCCGGAGGTGAAGGCGGCCATCGACACCATCACCGCCAAGACGCTGGCAGCCGGCAAGGCAGTGGGCACCACGGCGGCTTCCGCCGAGGCGGCCAAGGCGTTGATCGCCAAGGGCGTGCAGTACATCCTGCTCTCCTCTGACGAAGGGATCATCGTCAAGTGGGGCAAGGAGACCATCAGCCGGATCCGCGGCTGAGAAGGAGCGTACATAAACATGGAAAAGGTATTTCTGACCGAGCATATCCACCCGGATGCGGTGGCGTATCTCCGGGAGAATTTCGAGGTCGTGCAGGGCACTTCCACGGAGAGCGACGAGATCATCCGGCAGGCGCAGGGCTGCTCCGCGATCCTGATCCGCTCGGCGAAGATCACGGCGGAGATCATGGACGCCATCCCGACGTTGAAGGTAGTCGCCAAGCACGGCATGGGCGTGGACAATATCGCGGTGGATCACGCCACGGAAAAGGGGATCCTAGTGGTCAACGCCCCCTTCTCCAACCTGAACGCCGTGGCGGAGCATATCGTGATGCTGCTGCTGGCACTGTCCAAGCGGACGGTGCAGATGGATCAGCTGACCCGGGCCGGCCAGTTCAAAGAGCGCAACACCTACAAGACCATCGAGCTGAAGGGCGCCACGGTGGGCATCATCGGCATGGGCAAGATCTCCCGGCTGGTGGTGAAGAAGCTCTCCGGCTTTGAGATGAACATTCTGGCCACGGATCCCTATGTGAAGCAGGCGGATGTCGAGGGACTGGGGATCACCATGGCGACGCCGGAGGAGCTGTATGCAAAGTCCGATTTCGTCATCGTCCACACCTCTCTGTTCCCCTCTACCTTCCATCTGGTGGGTGCGGAGCAGTTCAAGGCTATGAAGAACACCGCCTTCATCATCAACGCCGCCCGGGGTGCTGTGATCGACGAGGCCGCCATGATCGAGGCCCTGAAGTCCGGCGAGATCGCCGGGGCCGGCCTGGATGTGTTTGAGCAGGAGCCGCCTGCTGATGACAATCCCCTCTTCTCCATGGAGAATGTGATCGTCTCTCCCCACAATGCGGCACTCAGCGACGGGGCGCTTCGGGCTATGGCTATGGACAGCGCCCAGGGGATCACTGAGTATCTCACCGGCAAACCGGTCACCTATCCCGTCAACAAGGAAGTATTGAAATAATTGCATTCAAATCAAGGAAAAAGGAGTGGACGCAAATGTCTTACACAACTGTATACCGCTTTCAGGACCTGAACGGCTATGAGAGCGTGATCTCCAAGGCCAACTCGGATATGACCTATGAGGGATTCGGCCGAATCCTTCTCAGCCCCGGCCAGACGTTGGAGTACAAGGTCACCGGTGAGGAGCAGGCCATCGTGCTGCAGCAGGGCGACATGACCTGCTGGGTGGAGTATGAGGGCGTGACCGTTGTGGACGGCGCCAAGGGCCAGCGCGGCAATGTCTATGACGATCTGCCCACCGCCCTGTATGTGCCGCCCAAAGCCACAGTGAAGCTGTACAGCGAGAAGGGCATGGAGGCGAGAGTCTTCACCGCCTATTGTGAGGAGGGCAATGCCCCCTATTTCTGCCCGCCTGAAAATATTGAAGAGGGAGAACCCGGCGAGTACATCTACAAGCGGAAGTACCGCTTCATCTTCGGCCAGCCCGGCAAGCACAACGACCACATCACCAAGCTGCTGATCGTGGGCGAGACCGTGTCCGTGCCCGGCGGCTGGATCGGATTCCCGGCGCACCGGCACGACTACGAGCGCCCCGGCAAGGAGTGCGTGCTGGATGAGATCTTCTCCTTCCAGATGACCTCCACCGAGGATGGCCCGGGCCGCGGCGGCGTCATGCAGCACGGCTATGATCTGACGGACGAGAACAAGAAGATCTGGGACGAGGTCAATGTGATCGAGGAGAACAACACCGCCGTGGCGCTGCCCACCGGCTACCACACCACGGTGGCACTGCCCGGCACCCGTGCGTATCTGCTGTGGGGCCTGGCCGGCGATACGAAGAAGTACAAGGTCCAGTTTGACGAGCGGTATTCCTGGCTTGAGGGCTGCTTATATTGAGGAACTGAGAAAGGTAGTAGGATGAATCTCGCAGAGGAAATTCGGGGAACACAAGTTCCTCCAGATCATCTGGGAATTTGCTGGCTTGGCCAGGCCGGATTTCTCCTGAAGGCTCCCGACGGAACAAGCATGGTGCTCGATCCCTATCTGACGGAGTGCGGCGAGCGGATTCGAGGATTCAAACGACTCTCACCCATGCTGATCGCGCCGGAAGAGCTGGCGGTAGATTATTATGTGACCAGCCATCTGCATTTTGATCACTTCGATTATGATGCGATTCCAATTGTGGCACAGTGCACAAAAAGGACCTTGTTTTTCGGGCCTGCCAGCTGTCAGGAGAAGTTCATTGAACTGGGCATACAGGCCCACCGCTGCCATCGTCTGGACAGAGGAGAATGCTATCAGGATGAAAAGATCCTGATTCGGGCAGTGATGGCGGATCACGGTACCATGGCGCCGGATGCTATCGGGCTCTTGGTGGCGTTTGCAGGTCATCGGCTCTATTTTTCCGGAGACACGGCGTTTCACTCGGAGTTGTTTCAGGAGATCAGGATCTTTGAGCCGGATATTGCGGTGCTGTCTGTCAATGGTGCATTTGGCAACATGAACGCTGAGGAAGGAGCGGCGGCGGAATTGACTGGCGCGAGATATGCAGTGCCCTGCCACTTCTGGACCTTTATGGAGCACGGCGGGCTTCCCGGTCAGTTTTGTGAGCAGCTGCTCCTAAAAGGGACCTGCCAGCCGCTCTGCTTCCGGCAGGGGGAGATTCGAACGATGCAATGTCATACAAATCGGGAAAGAAAGAAGGAGACCGCCTGATGAAAGCCATTCGGTTCATGGATCCGGGAGTAATCGAGTATTCCGAGATCCCGCAGCCTGAGATTCGGGATGACGAAGTCTTGGCACAGATCGCTTATGCCGGGTTCTGTGCTACGGATATTGAACTGCTGACAGGAGAGATGATCCACATCAAAAACGGCAACACCAAGTACCCCATCATTCCCGGCCATGAGTGGAGCGGCACGGTGGTGGCTGTGGGCAAGAATGTCCGGGACTTCAAAGTGGGAGACCGGGTCACCTCCGACGTGAGCTTGGGATGCGGCGAGTGCGAAAACTGCCGGCAGGGCCATTATAATCTGTGCCCCAACCGGGAGGTCGTAGGATCTTACCGCAACCGCCAGGGTGTGTTTGCCCAGTATGTGGCGATACCGCAACGGCATCTGTATCATATCCCCGAAGGGCTGAGCCTGGAGGAGGCCGCTCTGGCAGAGCCTGCCGCAACCGCCATGTACGCGGTCACCAAGGCGCAGATTCCCGCCGGCGCCCAGGTGCTGGTGATTGGAGATGGTCCCATTGGCCAGCTGGCGGCACAGCTTGCCAATATTGCGGGTGCCAGCCGGGTCATCATGGCAGGCAGCTGGGATGAGAAGCTGGCTATCGCCCGGGAGTGCGGCATCCATGAGACCATCAACTATCACAATGAGGATGTGATACAGCGGGCAAGGGAACTGACTGAGGGCGGTCCTGAGATCGTGATCGAGACATCGGGCAGCAACGTCGCACTGAATATGGCGGTGCAGGCCCTGAAGCCCACCGGACGGATCGTAGCTGTCAGCTGGTACAATGGAGCTAATGTGGATGTTGCCATGAACACGCTGATCGTAAAAGATGCGGCGCTCATCGGCTCTCTGGCCAGCCCCAACTCCTTTACGCCGGTGCTGCGCTACATGGTAGAGGGGAAGCTGAAGGTAAAACCGCTCATTACCCATATCAAGCGTCTGGAAGACTTCCAGAACGTGATCGAGATGATTCGGGCAAAGAAGGAAATGCGTATTAAAGTACTGCTGAAACCCTGAAGGTACAGACAATACGGAGATCTGCAGTTACACTGCAGGGGTCCCGTGTTCATGAGTTTACGAGAAGGAGAAATAACAATGAAAAAGAAGAATCTGCTTGTAAAGGTGCTGTCCTTGTCTCTGGTGCTGTTTCTGTTGGCCGGTTGCGGAAACAATGGCATATCCACCAATGGAGAGCAGCCTGAATCTGGCGGCGAGAGTGCTTCTGGTGGGAGTTATACGATTTCGCTTTCCAGTCATCAATCCTCCAGCAGTGTGCATCATTACACCGTCGCGGAATTTAAGTCACGTGTGGAAGAAAGAACCGGCGGAGCAGTTACCATCAATCTGTTTGAAGACGCCCAGTTGGGCAATGAACGCGATAACATCGAGGGAGTCCAGATGGGCACCATCCAGATGTGCCTGGCGGATACAGGGTATGTGGCAAACCTCCTGAAAGATTACAATATTTTGCAGCTTCCCTTTATTTTCAGAGATTATGATCACCTGAATAAGGTCCTGGGCGGTGAGATCGTTGCCGCAATGGATGAAAAGCTGATCGAGCAGACAGGGATCCGTGCCTTGGGGTGGTATCCGGACGGCCTGTGTGACTTCCTGATGAATACGCCTGTGGAGGAGGTCTCTGATTTTAAGGGCTGCAAGCTGCGGGCTATGGAAAGCGATGTCGTCATTGACTGTATCGAGGCGCTGGGAGCAGCGGCAACACCTATCGCATGGGGCGAAGTGTATACGTCCATCCAAACGAATGTTGTGGAAGGCCTGGAGGCGGCGCCCACCAGTCTATATACGTCCAAGTTCTACGAGGTTGCCGACAAACTGATTATGACCGATCACATTAACCTGGGTGTTACACTGCTGATGAATGAGCAGTTTTTCCAGTCCATGCCCGAAGAGTATCAGCAGGTCATCCTGGATGTTATGCGTGAGATCGCGGATGAGCAGCAGCAAAACACGGTCTCGCAGCAGGAAGGGGCCGTAGAGCAGCTGAAGGCAGAGGGCGTCACTGTTATCGAAATCGATAAGGAAGCGTGCCAGGAAGCCTGTATGACCACTTGGGACAAATATGCCGCAGAAGTTGAGAACGGTCAGGATATCATCGATGCGATTCTTGCGGTAGAGTAATTTCTCACAATGACTCAGGTGAGACGGCAAGCATTTGCGGTCTCACCTGAGTATGCCGAAGAAATAAGGAGGAGTCTTTTTGTCGGAGAGAATTGGGAAAATTTTTAAGCACTTTGTGGTGGCGGCATTCTGTGCCATTGTTGTGGTAACCCTGGTGCAGGTTTTCATGAGATATGTTCTTTCCAGTCCCCTTACATGGGCGGAAGAGCTTTCACGGTACATTTTTGTGTGGGCGATCATGGTGTCCATTGGTATCGGTGTGGTAGATGAGGCCCATATCCGATTAAACATGGTAACGACCAGGTTTGGAAAGAAGGCACAGTTTGGATTCTATCTGCTGGGCCAGGTCATCATGGTTGCGTTCAATGTTATCCTGATCGTCTATGGTGCCCGTTTGTCGCTCCAAAACCTTTCCGTCATGTCCCCAGCCATGAAGATCCCCATCGGCATTGCATATGCGGGAATACCGGTAGGCGCGCTGGTTGTACTGTTTTTCCTGGGGGTTGACACCTGGAAAAAGACACAGGCGTATCGTGGCGACAAGAATGACTAAAGAAAGAGGGAGGTAATATACGGCCATGCCAGTATCTGCAATTCTGCTCATCAGTTTTTTTGCACTGCTGATTTTCAATGTCCCCGTTGGATATTCGCTCGGCTGCTCGGCATTGATTACCATTTTGCTTGCGATGGATCTGCCGATGGAAATTATTGTGCAGAGATTTTTTGTTACCTTTGATTCCTTTACGATGATGGCAATTCCGCTGTTCATGTTGGCAGGATCGTTGATGAACGGCAGTGGCATCAGTGAGAGAATCATTACGCTTGCGGACCGGGGAGTCGGTCATATTCGTGGCGGATTGGCCCAGGGAAATATTCTTGCCAGTATGTTGTTCGCTGGTATTTCCGGTTCGGCTGCCGCCGATGCCTCTGGTTTGGGCTCCGTGCTGATCCCGGCCATGCGTAAACGGGGTTATGATGATGATTTTTCCGTAGTGGTAACAGCGGCATCTTCCACCATTGGCCCGATTATCCCCCCCAGCATCATGTTTATTTTGTTTGCGTCCATTGCCAGCTTGTCTGTGGGACAGCTGTTCATTGCGGGTCTGCTCCCTGGAATTATCGTCGGCCTGTCCCAGATGATCACCACCTATTTCATTGCAAAAAAGAGAAATTATCCCGTCAGTGAGCGGACGACGATCTCTAAGTTCTGTGCTGCCTTGGTGAATACGCTGGACGCACTTGTTATGCCGGTTATCATTGTTGGCGGCGTTCTCACGGGCATTTTCACGGCTACCGAGTCCGGTGCAGTGGCGGTGTTGTATGCGTTGGCTGTTGGTATCATCAGAAAGGAATTGACCTTTAAAAAGTTCTGGGCTGCGGTTTATGACGCGGCCATTACGACGGGATCCATGATGCTTATTATCGCGTCTGCTTCCGTGTTTAGCTGGATTCTTACCATTGATCAGTTCCCCATTCGCGTCGTCAATTTCATGCTTTCCATCAGCACGGATAAAGCTGTTGTTACAGTTTTGATTTTGGTGCTGCTGCTCATTGTGGGTATGTTCATTGACGGTACATCCGCACTGATCATTTTAGTCCCCATCTTGTTCCCGCTGGCGGCAAGCTATGGATTTGACCCCATTCATTTCGGCACATTTATGGTTGTGTCCCTGTTGATCGGCGGCATTACTCCGCCGGTAGGAATCCTCCTTTACATTTGCTGCGGAATCGCAAAGATTGAAGTGAAGGATACATTCCGAATGTTGACGCCGTATTTGATTACTTATATTATAGTGGCCCTGCTGATAGGATTTGTACCGCAGTTCTCGACATTGATTCCGAATCTAATTTACGGATAACAGAGATTTGATTGGTGGAATATACTGTGCGTAATGCTATCTGGTGAATCTGCTGCTTATTACTTATATTCCCCAAATTTGCCTCTGGCTTCCCAGCTTTATGGAATAATGAGTTGTACAAACGGAGGAACGAAGTTCCTCCGTTTTCATTGAGGGGCTTTGCCGGTACGGGCTATGCCATCCGGTATGAGATTTTCCGGGGAGAATGCCCTCAGCCCCATATTGACCGTCTGGTGGAAAGGGCAAAGGCCGAGAAATCTACTGTAGTTGTGGGAATCAGCGGCGACAAGATCCTGGATACAGCCAAGGATGTGGCGTATTATGCGGGATTGCCAGTGGACATCATTCCCACGGTGGCTTCTACAGATTCCCCCTGTAGCTCCTTGAGCGTGATTTACCAAGATAACGGTGAATTTGACAGATATCTTTTTTGGACCGCTGTGCGGATATGGTGTTGGTGGACACAGATGTGATTGCGAAAGCACTTGCCAAGCCACTGATGGCAGAAATGGGCGACACCATAGCGACCTATTTTGAAGCACGTGCCTGCAGAGCCCCCTGCAGAGGCAATCAAGTGGCAGGGAAGCCGGCGCTGGCTGTAGGGGGTCTTGCGACCATGTGCTGGCAGTGTCTGCAAAAAGAGGGAAAAGCGGCAAAGGAAGCAGTAGACGCTGGTATGTGCAATGCGTCGTTGAAGACCATTTTCGAGATAAATACCTGTGCAACACGTTCCTGATTGAAAAGATTAGGCACTAAGAAGAAAAGAATGCTTTCAGCGAGAGCATCCAAGTCAATCGGAATTCTATTCTTTATTTGAATTGAGGCTGCTTAAAATTTTACTTTAGCAGTCATTTTTGCAGTGTGCTCCGACTCACACCAAATCTTGATGTAGACGTATTGAGGCTTTCTGCTCCAGTGAGACTGTGTTTTACCGCAATGATTTTTACTTCTGAACTCACGCAATTTATTACTGGCATAAAATACTCCGCATCTGCGTAGTTGCAGATTATTCCTCTCCGCTTGCCTACTTTATGAGCAGCATATCAAACTTCTCATAGAAAAAATTGCGGTCAATCCGACCGGGGATCGTAATACACCCGGTCTGATTCAATTCTTCATTCATCTTTTTGATGAGCTTGTATGCGTAGGGCCTGGGGACTCCCAATTCAAAGGTGACCTCATCCACTCGCATAAAAATCTGTCCTGCCACAGGAGAAATACTTTTCGTTCCTTGTCGTAATCGTTTGCTTTTCGTAGTTTTGCTTTGCCGCTCTATCTTCCAGACTCTAACAGGCAACCCTTTCCGGCGCTGTGCCGTTGTCTTTTCTTCTGGGCAGGTTCTTATCATCGCCTACTTCCACGGAGAAAGTATGCCGGACGGTAGGACGAAAGCCCAAGAACTCTGGCGTTCTCTGTGTGCGTGACGAGAACAGGCTGCCAGACTGAAAGCGGGCGTATGACCGCTGACGCTACCACTACCCGGAGTACGACACCGCCTGTATCTAGGCAAAGGTTATCCCACAGGGATTGAACGATATGCCGGCCGAGAAACTGAAAAAGAACAAACAAAAAAGGTCTAATCAACTTACAAAAATTGGTTAGATCTTTTTCTGTAAATAAGTTTTTCAACGCGCCTGTAAACCACTTACAACTTGGCTGTAAATCAGCAAGTACGGCTTTGACAAGTGCTATCAATCTACTGTCAGACAGGGAATAGATTAATCCTGTTTGGCCACTTTTCTGGCTGTAAAGATGGGGAAAATGGCATCAGGATAATTATGAGTACAGATACTTCCTGTCCCAGAGGCCGCTCGACATCTTGGGTCAAATCCATCACTGTATGGCGAAATCGTCCAACGACACGATGGGGAGAGACTGCCTGCCATCTTTTGCCTGTCCAAAGGTCTCACACTGAAAGACAGCGGACCAGTGCGCATAGCTTTCCAGAATTGTGGAAACCTAACCCCAGCCAAATGGAAGGGGTGATGTGCTTGTTCAAGCACGAAAAACAGTTGTTTCACCCGGTAGAGGTGGAGCGGCCTAATCCGTAGTACGCAACGCTGCTGCAGGAACAGCTTGGCGGCGGAAACGGAGAGCTGAAGCCGCTATGCAGTATATGTCTCAGAGCTTTCGCATCAAAAACCCGAAGATCAAAGATTTGTTCATGGATATCGCGGCAAAGGAACGGAGCCACATGGAGATGGCGGCGCAGGCCATCAACTTGCTCAATGGTTATGGTGTGAAGGCCGACAAGGTCCAGGTAGGCGAGATCGAAACACACGTTCTGCTGGGCTTGAATCCCGGCCTTATCAACGCCTCCGGCTATTCCTGGACGGCAGACTATGTCACTGTGACGGGTGACCTCTGCGCAGATCTGCTGAGCAATATTGCGTCTGAGCAGCGGGCCAAGGTGGTGTGCGAATATCTCTACCGCCAGATTGAGGACAAAAAGTGCGGGAGACCGTCGATTTCCTGCTCAACCGGGAGGAAGCCTACAATCAGATGTTCCGGGACGCTTTTAACGAGGTGCAGGGCAGCGGTTCCAACCGGGACTTCGGCACGACCAAAGCGGCAAAAATGTATTTCTCTCTCCAACCGCGGCCCCAACGCCTTCGCGGGAAACGAAGTGACCGCACCCAAGTTTGCAAAATAATGAAGTCCCCATTGATGAAAGCCCCTGAGGCTCGGACATCAATGGGGACTTTCCACATTTCCGCGGTTGGCAGGAGTTTCAAGCCCTTTTGTGCGAGCAGTCTTTCTTCGCTGACAGACTGCAGGTGTTTTCGGCTCCCTGCCTGTACTCGTTACAAAAATGATATGTATCACCACCACTCTGAGCGCCGTCTGGGAGCTGCATTTTATTTGCTATTGTTTTTGCCGTCTCAATCAGGAAAATCCCAGACCCGGTGCAGGAAAGCACCATACACGCTGTCGAACAGCAGGCTGCACAATGGCTCGTGACTTGGCAGCGTTTTGGTGAGCTGGTTTTCGTCAAGGATTTTTACACAGTCCACATGAAAAAAGTCCCCGTTTTGGTAATTCCGGACAAAGTGGATAGCCAGCATCGCACTCAGCTCCTCTGTAGCGGAAAGTGCCAGCTCGTCTACCTCGGCCTGTCTGGAAGAAAAGAGCAGGGAGACCGCCTGCAGCACTACCTGTTTGTTGAGAGCGGACAAGATACAGAACCGGCGGCCATCCGGGTGGCTGCAGTCCGTATAGCAAAAGATTTTCTGGCCTAAGGGAAAGCCGCGATAATTTCCGTTTGCGAGGGTCAAAACAATGCGGAAAAGTTCGGAGGATATGCGGACAACGGCCTTTTCCAAGGCAACCGCCGCGTCATTTGAACAGTCAATCCGGGGAATCTCCTTCCCGATGACGCTGTCGATTTCAATGGTGTGATAGGTGAGCCAGGCCATCATGATGCCTAACAGATGTTTGATGGACTGGGGAGAATAGTCGCTGGCAATAATGTCTTGCTCAAAAAGGAGGAGGTTTTCTTTGATGGCGTCGTGCTGCGCTTTGTGCAGCTCATAATTGGCAAAGTGAATGGAGCGCATATACGCCTCTTCGTCGGAGAAATGGCGGGAAGCGTAGTCCCCAAAAAATTTGATGGCCTCTTTACAAAGACGTTTATTCCGCTCGTAATCGTCTTTCATCAAGATGTCTTTTACGCGATCCATGGTCTTAAACAAGGCGCGGTGCTGTGCGTCCAGATGCGGTACGCCGATGTAGTATTCTTCTTCCAAAAGCATGGTGGACCTCCCCGGTGTTCCTTTAAGTAAATTATATATTATTTTTTCGGCAAAAATTCCAAAAAGATAAGCATTGCTATTAAGGAAGCCAGTAAAATAAATCCAAAAAGACGATGCTGCACCGATGTGAAAAAGGCTTGTGTATCAATCGGGAGCTCTGCAAAAATGGGGGGGAGTGCTACGATAAGGAATTTGGAGAAAATGAGCAAATAAAGGGGAAATTTGGGTAATAAATTCTTCTTGTGTTTTAAATCGGCATTGATTATAATGTTTCATGGAGAAAACTGTCATGGCTTGTTCCAGACATGGGAGATCGGGCGGTATGCAGGGAATGTCTGCGAGAAATGGAAAACAGACGAGTTTCAGGAGGAACAGATGGATTTTTTGTCAAGCAACTCTTTTCTGATGATGGAGAAGTCCATGATGTTTTTGTGGACAAAGCAGGCTGCGATTTTGGACAACATCGCCAATGCGGAAACGCCTGGATACAAGGCGAAGATCGTGACCTTTGAGGAAACGCTGAAGGCCAGGCTGGAGGAGGCCCGGCATTCCTCTGCGCCGAAAAGCGCGGTGGAAGCGGTGCTGAACGGTTCAGACGCTGCGGTGGTGGAACAGATGGTGTCCACCCGTATGGATGAAAACGGCGTCAATGTGACAGAGCAGAGTGCGGAGATGATTCGTAACGCCTACCAGCTCCAGTATGTGATGAGCGCGATGAACAGTGATCTGTCCACACTTCGGACGGCGATTCAGGGTTGAGTGAAGCTGGCGCGGAAGCGATTGCGGCAGGAAAGGAAGCGGAAGCGATATGGCATTTTTGAGTTCTTTGAACATCGTGGCGTCCGGAATGACGGCACAGCAGCTGCGGCTGGATGTGGTGGCGGAAAATGTGACGAATTCCACCACGACCAGAACGGAGGCTGGTGGCCCATACCGCCGGAAAATGGTGGTGTTTCAGTCTGTGGCTGGACGAGACGACTTCCGGGCGGCCATGGCCAGAGCTGCTGGCGGCCTGGCGCCGAACACTGGCGCTTCTCCCGCTGGCGGCGTCCGGGTTACGCAGATTGTGGAGGATCCCTCCCCGATGAAGCTGGTCTATGACCCCGCGCATCCGGATGCCAATGAGGACGGGTATGTGGAGATGCCGAATGTCGATATGGTGAAGGAGATGACCGATGCAATGGCGGCCACACAGGCATATTCCGCCAATGTGACTGCGTTCAACACCTTGAAAAGTGTGGTGGCGAAGGGCCTGGAAATCGGCAGGTAAGATTGAGAGAGGGAGAGTGGCTATGATTTCACCCATTGAGGGGTTGGCTCCGATTACGGGCAGCGTACTGGAGCCGGGCTTGGCGGCAGAGAATCCCAGCATGTTCGGCTTGGCTTTTCAGTCGGCGATTGACCATGTAAAAGAGACTGACGCAGAGAAGGTGGAGGCGGAATATCTGCTGGCTACAGGACAGCTGGACAATCCGGCCTCTTTAATGATTGCCTCATCAAAAAGCGAGCTGGCGGTGAGTCTGTTGGTGCAGCTGCGGAACAGGGCGTTGGACGCATACTCCGAGTTGACACGGATCAGCCTATAATTATAAAGAACAAAATTGGGCCAAAAGGAGGGTCACCCTCCTTTTCATGGTTGTGAAACAACCATGAAAGATATTTGTCCAAACGACATGAGGCAGGAAAACGGGGTGTCGGTGGTTGACTGAAAAGCTGAAAGCGCTTTGGGCAAAGCTCAAGGAGCATTTAAAAAAAATATCCAAGAAGGTTTACATTTTTGCTGGCGTTGCACTGGTGGTTCTGGCGGCCGTTGTGGTCCTTGTGCTTTATAACAAGCCCTATGAGGTGTTGGTTACTGGCGTCAGCTCGGGAGAGGCGTCCTCGATCCTGAGCTATCTGGACAGCCTGGGTGTCACAGATTACAAGGTGGAAAACAATGATACAATTCTGGTGCCCAGAGGGCAGGAGGCGGCTCTAAAAGGGCGTATTTTGATGGCGGGCTATCCGCAGACCGGATATGCCTATTCTACATATTACGACCATGTGGGTTCGCTTTCTACAGAAGCGGAACGGAACAATGCGTATTTGATGTTCCTCCAGGAGAGTATGAGCAACACCATCCGGACTTTTGAAAATGTAAAGGACGCCACGGTTTATATTTCTCCGGGTGAGGACCATGGCTATGTACTGGATAGCGGCAATGTGGTGGAAGCTTCGGCAACTGTGACCGTGACGATGGACGGCGCGGCAAAGCTGAGCGGGGAGCAGGCTGCGGCCATTCGCAATCTGGTTTCCCACGCTGTTCAGGGGCTGGAAATTGATTCGGTGGCCATCAGCGACACGCTTGGAAATACGTACAGCGCGGACGCATCTGCCGAAGCTGGAAATGATTCCGCCCTGAAGCTTCAGCTGGAGGAAGAATATGAAAATAAAATCCGCACAGAGGTTTTGCAGGCGCTGATGCCGTTCTTTGGCGAGGACCATGTGCGGGTCAGCGTCAGCTGCGTAGTGGATATCAGCCGGCGGACGGTAAATTCCAGAGATGTGCAGATGCCGGAATGGGCGCAGGACGGCGGCACCGATGGCAAGGGAATTATCGGAAGTCAGATTTATGAATATTACGTGGGGCGCCCGGATGATGGCACTGCGGGCGGACTGGTGGGTTCTGAAACCAACAGCGACCTGCCGGAATATGTGGAGGGTTTGGCAGACCCGGATGGTACGGAGACGACGATCACAGGCAGCGGTCAGACGGACTATGACAACTCCTTTACAGAGACGGAGGCCCTGTATACAGCGGGCTATCTGACGGATTGCACAGTGGCAATCAGCATTGACTCCGATACGGCGGGCGCGGTGGATCTTGACAATATCCGTCAGCATGCGGCGCGGGCCGCCGGTATTGTGGGAGTCGTTGACGAGACAACCGGTGAGGAATATCTTGCCGATAAAATATCCGTGCTATCCATGGACTTCTATGATTCCCAGGCCGTGCGGCTTCCGGACAGCCGGACGGTTCCTCTGTGGGTGCTGCTGGCGGCGTCTGCCGGATTGCTGCTGTTCCTCCTGCTGCTGGTCATTATCCTGCTGATTCGCAGAAGGCGCAGAAAGAAAGTGGATGAGAGGAAGAAACAGGAGCTGGACGATATGCTGGTGGCTGCCGGGTTTGTGCCGGACGTCGCGGCGCCTGCTGGCGCGGACGTCATGAGTTTGCAGACAGAGAAGAGCATGGAGCTTCGGAAGGACATCCGGCAATTTGCCAATGATAACCCGGAGATTGCCGCCCAGATGGTGCGAGGCTGGCTGAGGGGAGGCGAGATGAATGGCTGAAACCATTCCGGCGGAGGCAGCCCCTGGAGCCGCCGCCAAGGAGAGCAAGGGGAAGCACAAAGCGCCCAAAATGGAATTGAGCGGTGCCCAGAAGGCGGCAGCTGTCATTGTCGCGCTGGGCGCGGAAAAGGCATCCCTCCTCTACAAGTATATGGAGCCGGACGATGTGGAACAAATCACTCTTGAGGTTGCCCGTCTTGGCTATCTGGATTCTAAGGCGACAGAAGACGTCTTGACAGAGTTCTATCAGATGTGCATGACCAACAAGGCTGTGACAGAGGGTGGGCTGGAGTATGCCAGGACGGTCCTTGAGAAGGCGTACGGAGAACAGGCGGCGGAGGACCTTTTGAACAAGGTGACAAAGTCGCTGAAAAACCGTGAGTTTGCTTTTATGAACAAGGCAGATGTAAAATCGCTGTACTCTGCTTTACAGAACGAGCGGCCACAGACCATCGCCCTGGTTTTGTCCTACGTGGATGCGGACAAGGCGGCGGGCGTGATTGCACAGCTGGAAGAACATAAGCAGATTCAGGTGGTGGAGGGCATCGCGAAAATCGAGAGCGTTTCCCCCACGGCAATCAAGATTGTCGAGGCCGAGATGAGCAAGAAATTCTCCAGCATTGTGACCAGCACAAACGTCAAGGTGGGCGGCATCGACTATGTGGCTGATGTCATGAATAATTTGGACCGGACCAGCGAGAAAAATATTTTTGACGGCCTTTCAGAGCACGACCGGGATTTGGCGGATGAAATCCGGAAGAGAATGTTTGTGTTTGAGGACATCATCACGATGGATGACCGCTCTGTCCAGCGCTTTGTGCGGGACTGCGATCCCCGGGATCTGGTCTTGTCGCTCAAGGCATCCAACAGCGAGGTGGCCAACAAACTCTTCAGCAATATGTCCACGCGAATGGCGCAGAGTATCCGGGACGATCTGGAGATTACGACCAATGTCCGCATGAAAGATGTGGAAGAGGCGCAGCAACGAATCGTTGGAATTATCCGGGGACTGGAGGAAAAAGGAGAAATTATTATTCTGAAGGGCGGAAAGGACGATATCATTGCTTAATATATGGAAGCGTTCGTCCCACCCTAAGGCTGAGACATATCTGTTTCCAGATACGGAAGAGCTGGAGTCCAAGGAACTGGAGACTGCGGAGGCAGAGGAACCTCTGCCTCCGATGGAGGAGCCTGAGCAGAGCCGCGCTGAGGAGCCGCCCGCCAGCACGGCATCTCTGCAATACGCACAGGTTCAGGCGGATCAAATGCTGCTTGAAGCCAGGCGGCAGGCGGAGAAAATCCTGGAGGATGCCCGGCAGGAGGCGCAAAGACGCGCGGAGATGCTGTACGAAGACGCCCGCAGAAGCGGCTGGGAAACCGGACACGCAGAGGGAGTCAGCCAGGGTTCTGCCCAGGCGCTGGAGGAAAACCGGCATGTCTGCGAGGAGAAAATGAAAACGCTGTCTGGGGAGGTGGCGCGGTTTCTTGAGCGGGCCAACGCGGCGCTGGACCGGCAGATGGATGAAAATATCGGTGAGCTCAGAGAACTGGCGATTGCCGTTGCGGAGAAGGTCATTGCCATCAGTCTGAGAAGCAGTTCCGAGGTGATAGGCCGCATGATTCAGGCAGCGGTGGATAAGCGTAAGCGTAGGGAATGGGTGCGGATCTATATTGCGGAATGTGACGCAAAGCGGATGGCGCGGCTTTCGCCCGCACTGACGGCCGCACTGGCTTCCTTGTCCAGTCAGGTGCGGATTATGCCCATGGCAGATGACGAGTCCGGCACCTGCATCATTGAGATGCCGGATGAAATTATTGATGCCAGCGCGGCAACGCAGATCCACAATATCCGCTCTATGCTGGCTGATATTCCGGCAGACGAGACAGAGAGTCCGCCCAACCCGGAGGAAAGGAGTCCAGGACATGTTCCGACAGATGATCCGCCAGGTCTATCATGCGGAAACCTACAGCCTGACGGGAAAGATTGAAAATATCGTTGGGATGTCCATTGAGGCCTCCGGCGGCCAAGCAGCGGTGGGCGATATCTGCAGAATCTACAACAGCATATCGGGCAGGCAGGTGACTGCAGAGGTCGTGGGGTTTAAAAACAACCATGTTTTGCTGATGCCATACTCCGATATGAACGGGATCTCCGCCGGAAGCTTTGTCCGCAATACTGGCAAACAGCTCTCTCTGCAGGTGGGCGAGTTTCTGCGCGGCCGTATCATCAACGCGCTGGGACAACCGCTGGATGGGAAGGGAGCCTTTGAAAACGGCGTTTCCTACTGTACAGGCGGAAGCTATGTCAACCCTTTGCAGAGGCCGCCCATTCGGGAGCGGATGGAGTTTGGCATCAAAGCCATTGACAGTATGCTCACTATTGGAAAAGGACAGCGCATCGGAATCTTTGCCGGTTCCGGCGTTGGCAAGAGCACTCTGATGGGGATGATTGCCAAAAATGTGAAGGCGGATATCAACGTGATAGCTCTGGTCGGTGAGCGGGGGCGGGAGGTTCTCGAGTTTGTGCAGAAAGACCTGGGGGAAGAGGGGATGCGCCGTTCTGTATTGGTAGTGGCAACATCAGACCAACCTGCTATGCTTCGTATGAAGTGCCCCAGCGTGGCGACGGGGATCGCTGAGTACTTTCGGGATCAGGGGTATGACGTGCTTTTGATGATGGATTCGCTGACCCGTTTTGCCATGGCGCAGAGGGAGATCGGACTGGCTGTGGGCGAACCGCCCGTAGCCAGAGGCTACACGCCCTCCATTTATGCGGAACTACCGAAGCTGCTGGAGCGCAGTGGGAATTTCGACAAAGGCTCCATTACAGGTGTATATACGGTTTTGGTGGAGGGAGACGATACGAACGAGCCTATTGCGGACACAGTGCGCGGTATTTTGGATGGGCATATCGTACTTTCCCGCGCACTTGCCAACAGTAATCATTATCCGGCGATTGATGTGAGCGCCAGTATTTCTCGTCTCATGACGGAAATTGTCTCCGATGAGCACCGGAATTTGGCCTCCCGAATTCGGGATATTTTAAGCATCTATGAAAAAAATGCGGATCTGGTTGCTATCGGCGCCTATAAAGCGGGGAGCAATCGAAAACTGGATTTCGCACTGTCCAAGATCGATGCGGTCAACGGCTTCTTGACCCAGGGAGTCGATGAGTCTTTTAGCTACGAGGCGTGTATCCGCCAAATGAGGGAAATTTTGAAGTAAGCATCAGAAAAGAGGGGGCTGCCTGTGAAAAAATTCCAGTTTTCCCTGGAGAAGGTGCTCTCCTATAAACAACAAAAACAGGAGGCGCTTCGAAGCGAGCACGCAGAGATTCTGGCTCTGGTGCGCGCGCAGGAGGCCTTGGTAGAGTCTCGCTGGGAACGGTACCGGGAATACAGCGTGGAATACCGTGAGCGATGCGGGCGTGGTCTGCCGATGACAGAGGTCCTGGTTTATCAAAGCGGACTGAGGGCAATGGAGCGGGAAATTCAGAGCGAGACAATGCGGCTGGAGCAGTTGAGAGAGCGCGCGGAGTCCAAGCGGAAAGAGGTTGTTGCGGCGAAGCAGGAGACCACTGCCATTGAGAAACTGAGAGAAAAAAAGGCACGGGATTACCAAAAGGCTCTGGAAAAAAGTGAAGAGGCATTTATTGAGGAATTTGTCAGTACAAGCCGAGTGAGAGCGGCAGCCAATTAGGACCCTGATGATGTCCGAACCGGCAGAAATCCTGCCGTTTGGAAATAGAAAGAAGAAGTGGGAAGGAGGTGAATAGAAATGGATCAGATCAGCGTGTTGAGTATGGCGCAGGCCGTAACAGAGAAACGGCAGAATCCCCCCGCTGCAGAAAACAGCCAGACACAGAGCAGCTTTCGAGAGATGCTTGCGGACAGGCGGAAGGCGCTGGATAAAGGCGGAGAGGAGGCTTTCCCCACTGAAAAACCGGAAGAGGAGAATCACGGAGAGTCCACGGTGAGCCGAACCGATTCCGATATGGAGCGGATGCTCTGGGCGGCCTTCATGCTGATGCCGGCGTCTCCGGAAAAGCAGATGCCAACACCGGAGAATGTGCAGAGTCAGGGGAGCGAGCCCCTGCTCATTTTGTCGGAAACCGGGACATCTGGAGTCCAGAATGAGCTGCAAAAGCCGCAGGTATCGGCATCTGACGCGGCGGCAGCCGTGGAGACAGCCCAACCGCAGGAGCAGCCGCTTATGCGCGCACAGGAACTGGAACGGCCTGCGGAAGTGGCGGACACCAGCGCTGGGCCAGAACAAATCCGGAATGCAGATGTGGAGATCAAACGGGCCGACGAGCCTGAGCAGAAGCCGGCATATTTTGCAGAGACTCCGGTCTTTCAGGAGGTCTCCGACATTCCAATCAAAGTCGGTGAGACTGAGACGGTGGAACAGCCAGGCGAGGCGAGGCCGCTGGAAATTCAGCTGGGCGAGAAGCTGACGCAGGTCCTGAAACAAGGAGAAAGCAAGGTGGAACTCCAGCTGGAGCCGAGAAATCTCGGCCGTGTTCAGGTAGAGATGACCTGGGATCAGGAGGGAACGCTGCGCGTTTCCATGTATGCGGAGAACAGCCGCACCCGGACCCTGCTGGAGCAGGACCTGGCGGGACTGCGGTCTGTTTTAAGCCAGAATACCCAGCAGGAAGTCCGTGTGGAAGTATCCCGGCAGCAAGAGAGCCAGCAGCAGAACTTTTACGATGGCGGGAGCGGCGGGCAGAATGGCCGCCAGCAGCAAGAGCAGCACCAAGGCCGGCAGCAGAATGGGCAGGATTTTCTGCATCAGCTGCGGCTGGGACTCGTTTCCCTGGACGGAGAAATTTTTTAGGAGGAAAGGAAGTGAGCTTATATGAGTTATATGGCTGATATTGGAAGCTATTTGGCGGCGGGATCGGTCAATCAAATGCCCAAGGGTCTGAAGGTGGAGACGCAGGAAGACAAGATGGGCCTGGATATGACAGATTTCCTGACCCTGATGGTGACAGAACTGAAAAACCAAAGCATTGACCAGACGGCCGATACCTCCGACATGCTGAACCAACTGGTGCAGATGCAGATGGTGCAGGCGTTGGTAAACATGACGGACGCCTCTGTGATGTCCTATGCGGCGTCTCTGGTGGGCAAGGAAGTTACCGTGGCCCAGTACGATGCCGATGGCAACCTGCAGGAGGTCGTGGGCGTGGTCACGGGGACCGGTACTTATGATGGCAACCAGGTGGTTTTTGTGGGTGACAAGTATTACCTGTTGAGCGAGATCCTGGCGGTAGGCACCCTGCCGAAACCTGAGACAGACCCTGGCGAAGGCGAAACGGAGGGCGACGGGAGTCAAGACGGCGGAGAGAATGGAACAGATGCTGCTCCTGAAGTGTAAGGAGGACCCGTGATGATTGAACGGATATCCGGCCAGCGGCAGCCTCAGCAGGCGGTACAGCACCGGCTGGCAGCGGCTGGCGGCTTTGAAGCTGCGTTTCAGCGGGAGCTGAGCAGGCAGGCCGCAGATGGCGTTGCGTTTTCCAAACACGCGATTTCCAGAGCGGAGGAGCGGGGCATCGAAATCACGCCCAGTCTGCTTGACCAGTTGAAGGGCAGTATGGTACGGGCCCAGGCAAAGGGGGCCACCAACATCCTGGCGATGGACACGGAAAAGGCATTCATTATCAATGTGCCAAGTGCCAAAGTGATCACAGCCATCACGCAGGACGAAATGAAGGATAGCGTATTCACCAACATAGACGGCGCCGTGTTCCTGTAACGTATTACAGATGGCAGGACCGGTTTTCGGAGGCCTTCGCACCCAGTCCGATTGACGGGGCGCGGGCGGCGCCAAAATCGAAAGGAGACTAAGCGAAAACATGACTGGAGCAATGTACGCGGCGATTGCGGGTATGAAAACCCACATGAACAAGCTGAGCGTAATCGGAAACAATATCGCAAACGTGAACACCAACGGCTATAAAACCCAGCGTACGGTATTTCGGGATGCGCTGTATACCATGTATAGCAGTGGGTCCGATGGTACCGCCACGGTGGGCGGCAAAAATCCCGCCCAGATCGGATACGGCTCCCAGGTGGCGAGCATTGACCTGAATATGACCACCAGCAACTTTGCCCCGGGCAATCCGATGGACTGTATGCTCTATGGAGATGGATTCTTTCTGGTAGGAGATAAAGACGTGGCCAATGTGATTGACCCCTCCAACCCCTCCAGCTTTAAAAGCCTGACCCTGACCAGGGTGGGCGATTTCCAGTTTGGCCCGGATGGATACTTGGTGGACGGCAATGGAAGCACTGTCTACGGCTTTTTGACAGTGGGCACAGACCTGGATGGCAAACCGATTGTCAGTGACCAGCTGGTGCCGATTCGCCTGCCCAGGGTCGAGAAGGTAGCGGTAAATACGGATACGGGTGAAATTCTTGAGAATTTCGACCCCGATAATCCCCCTGCTGACGTTGAGTGGGAGTATAGGACCGTTGTCCGCTATCCTGTGGTGGCCAAGGATGACCAAGGAGTACCTGTCAGCGGCAGTGATCTTCTGGATGAGAATGTGACATCCAGCCGTTTGGAGGATTATTGGCCTGTGGATGACACTGGGGCTAAGGTGGGGGACACGAACCCCCTGGCCTTTGCCCAGATTGACAGCATCACCATCGACAGAGCATCCGGACAGATTACCGCTACATTGAAGGATACGGATGAACAAATCAGCATCGGTTTTCTGGCGGTGGGCAATGTGACAAATCCCAACGGAGTGAGCCACGCAGGAGAGTCCTACTACAACTGCGGCGCCGGCGCAGGTGATTTGCAGGTTTCCATGCTGGGCGGCATCGGCGGCACGCTGAAAACTGTGGGCGGCGGCACGCTGGAGCATGTGAACGGCAGTCTGGCCCCTGTTGACGCGAACGGAGATCCGGTGGATTTGAGCGATAAGGCCATAATTGGCAGCGCAGGCACCACAAAGCTGTACACCGGCGGCCTGGAGACCTCCAATGTAGATCTGGCGACGGAGATCTCGGAGATGATCACGACCCAGCGCGGCTATCAGGCCAATACACGAATTGTCACAGTGACGGACAGTATGCTGGAAGAGCTGGTAAACATGAAGCGATAATTTTTACATTCCGGGGAGAAATGGCGCCCGCCGGGGCGCTCCGGGGCGTCCCGGCGGGAAATTGGAGAGGTGACTGCGCATGATCGTTTTGACAAAGAGAAGCAAGGAACAGTTTGTGGTGAATCATCTGCAGATTGAGAGCATCGAGAGCATTCCAGAGGTAAAGATCACCATGATGAACCACGACTTTTTTTTGGTGCGGGAAACCGTGGAGGAGATCATTCAAAAAATAGCTGAGTACAATGCCAAAGTCCAGGATATCCACCGGGAAATCACGGTAACGGACCGGCGTTGAAACAGATAGATCAAAATCCGAAGCCGGGCACCGCCGTCCGGTGAAAGGGAGAGCTTCGTTATGAATCTGAACTATATCATTGGCGTGGTGGGAGCCCTGGCTGTCTGCCTGTTCGGTATGATTACCCAAATCAATTTGGGAGGGAATCCGCCAGTCAGCGTAACACCGGGAAACTTGAAGAACTTCGTGGACCCGGCCAGCATCCTCATCACCATCGGATGCACCATCTTCGTTGTGGTGGCCAGTTTCCCAGGGAAGATGCTCAGGGAGATTCCAAAGCATATCAAGATTATTCTCGGCACAAAGAGATTCGATCCCATTACATATATCGACCAGTTGGTGGAGCTGGCCCAGATTGCCAGAAAGAACGGACTGCTGTCCTTGGAGGAGAAGGCCAATGAACAGCCTGATCCTTTTTTCAAGCAGGCGATCATGATGATCGTGGACGCCTATGACCCGGATAAGGTGCGCAGCATCCTGGAAAACGACATTGAGTGCATGTCCGCACGGCATGATGACGCGGCCGCCATGTACGACAAGGCATCTTCTGTGGCGCCCGCCTTCGGTATGGTGGGCACCTTGGTGGGCTTAATCAATATGCTTAAGGGAATGAACCTCGAGGAAGGAAACACCAATATCGGTTCTGACATGGGCACAGCTCTGATCACCACGCTCTACGGCTGCATTCTGGCCCATATGTTCTTTGGACCGATTGCCACGCAGCTGCGCAACCGGGACGAGGAAGAGGTGCTGTGCAAGATGATTATTGTGGAAGGTGTCATGTCCATTCAGGCGGGTGAGAATCCCAAGTTTCTGAGAGAGCGGCTGCTGACCTATATGGAACAGATGCAGCGCGAGCTTGCCAACGGCGAGAGCGGCGAAGGCGGGAAAAAATCCAGGAAGAAGGCCAAAAAGGCAGATAAGTAAATGGCCAAGGGACTGACAGGGAGAGAAGGAAGGCAGCCTTGAAAAATCTAAAAGGAAAAAAGAATCGGGGCGGAGGAGCCAACTGGATGGATACCTATGGCGATATGGTGACGCTTTTGCTCTGTTTTTTTGTGCTCCTCTACTCCATGTCCACCATCAGCGAAGAAAATTGGAAGGCGCTTGTGATGAGCTTTAATCCATTGGCAACGGAGACATTGACTGCTACTCCCGGAGGAGACGGACCGAACGCAGACGCCGACGAGGCAGGTGGACCTGTGGATCTCCAGGAGCAAATTGATGAGGATATCGAGGAGTTTTATCAGGAGCTGACGGCATTTATCGCACAGGCTGGGGAAGAGAGCAATATCTCCGTTACAAAGGACGGCGGTAAAATTTATATCTCCTTCAACCAAGTGGTATTCTTTGACGGTGACAGCCCCGTTTTGAAAGAGGAGGCAAAACCAATCCTAGATACAGTGAGTGGGATGCTCAGCAATGCGGCGGAGTCCATTGATGAAGTTCGGGTGCTGGGGCATACGGCGCAGGCAAGTCCGAAGCGGCCCAATAACGTGGCAACAGACCGCACCTTGGCAAGTCAGCGGGCCGCCAATGTGGTGATTTATGTCCAGGAGCACAGTTCACTTGACCCGGCGCGGCTGGTCAGCGAGGGAATTGGCCAGTGGCGGCCTGTGGCCACCAATGATACTGTCGAGGGACGGGCGCAGAACCGCCGAGTGGAAATGATCGTAAGCGGCCGAAACCTGGAGCAGGAGCTGCAGGGCGGCATTTTGCAGTACACAACCGAATGAGCTGCGAGAGCGGGTGCCAGAGGCTTCATATTGCCATGCGTCGTGTGGAGCTGCATCCGATTGAAGAGTGTGGGAAGGGATTTCATGGCAGAAGTATTATCACAAAGTCAAATAGATGCTCTGCTGAATGCGGTTCGCAGCGGCGAAAAGGATTTAAATGAACCTGCGGAGGAACAGCAGGAGAAGAAATACCGGAAATATGATTTCAGCAGTCCGAGGAAATTTACCAAGGACCGGATTAAGATGCTCAACGGCATTTTTGAAAACTATGCCCGTATCATTAATTCCCGGCTGAACGCGAGGCTGCGCTTTAACGGCGAGATCACCGTGGAGAGTATTGAGGAGCAGCGGTACTATGAATTCTCCAACGCTCTGACGGAAGGCGATGTCCTGGCGCTTGTAAACGCATCTGTGAAGGGGAAGGAAGAGGACACGCCGGTGATGTTCTATCTCTCTACTTCCACTGCGTTGAGTATGATGGACCGGCTGCTGGGCGGCGACGGAGCGGTTGATGAGGCATCGACCACCGAGTATAGCTACACGGATTTGGAGCTGCGGCTGTATGAAGACTTGGTGAACGACATGGTGTCCGTTATGGGGAGCAGCTGGGAGAATTATATACCCATTCAGTTTTCCTACAGCAAAACAGACGTCAATCCCACGCTGAGCCAGATTATCGGGCTGGATGAAATTGTCATCATTGTGGATATGAAGATGCAGTTCAGCGATGCGTCCGGACGGATGAGCATCTGCCTGCCGGGAGAGATGCTGAGCAATATTTTTGCGGAAATCAGCAAGGAAAATCCCATCCGCAAGGCGGCGGCAGAGGACAAGTCGGAAGAGATCTTTGATAGCCTGCGGGACTCCACTCTGGAAATTGTGTCCACATTGGGACAGGCACAGCTCTCCCTGCGGGATATCTATCATCTGAACGTGGGAGATGTGATTGACCTGGGACGGTCCAAGCAGTCCTCTATCTACCTGGACATCGGCGGCTACCACTGGTTTACAGGCAAAATGGGAACGCACAAAAAAAATATGGCAGTCAGGATAGATGAGGTATGCTATCAGGCTGAACAAAGGAGCGAAGAGGCAATATGAAGAAGGAACTGTTTAGCCCGATGGAAATTGATGCCATCGGGGAAATGATGAACATCAGCCTTGGCTCCTCGGCTACAGCGGTTTCCAATCTGCTGGATCAAAGAGTGGACATCACAACGCCGGAGGTCACTGTGGTGGAGGTGGAGGATTTTTCCATTGGAAATCTGGAACCGGCCATGGGCGTGGAGATCAAGTATGTGGAGGGTTTGGAGGGCAGCAATATCATGCTGCTGCGCCGGAGTGACATCAAGGTAATTGTTGATATCCTCATGGGAGGCGAAACTCCGGAGGAGGAGTTTGAGCTCAATGATCTGACTATTAGCGCGGTCTGTGAGGTCATGAACCAGATGATGGGCGCCGCTTCCACAGCGATGTCGGACTTTCTGGGCTTTCCGGTTAATATTTCCACCCCGCTCCCCTTTGAGCTGAAAAGCCTGCAGGAATTTAAGGAGAACCATCTTCCGCAAGGGGCCAAGACCATTGTGGTGGTCCGCTTTTCTCTGAAAATCGAAAAAGCGCTGGAGAGTGAGTTCATGAATGTTATGAGTGTCTCTCTGGCCAAGGAACTATTGGCGGGGCTGGGCCTGGAAGAGGAGGACGATGGTCCGGCCCCTGCAGAGCCCTCAATGGCCTCTAGCGGCGGGAAGCAGCTGAGTCAGGAAGAGATTGAAAAACTTCTGGCGGCGGAGCGGAGCGGGAAAGAAGCGCCGTCCGCTCAGGAGATGCCTTCCGGTTCCAGCGGTGGAAAACAGCTGAGCCAGGAGGAGATTGAAAAGATGATGGCAGGGAGTTGCGGGGAGGCCCCGGCGGAACCCTTGCAGCAGCCGCCATCCGCCTCTTCGGAACCGGCAGATCAGTTGACGCAGACCACGCCCGCGGCTTCGGAGCCGGCGATGCAGACACCGGCCCCCGTACAAAGCGGGAACTCATCCGGAGGGACCATGGGCGGCTATCCCCCATATTACCCGTATCCACCCTACCCGTATCCTCTCCCGGCTCAAGTGGGGGGCATGCCTCCCGAACCGAAGGTGATCAACACAATGCCTGTCGATATGCCGGAAATGGATGCACAGGAGGTGCTTGGGAAGGAGCAGGCGGAAAATCTGGACCTGATCATGGAGGTCCCGCTGCAGATTACCGTGGAAATCGGGCGGACCCAGAGAAAGGTGCAGGAAATCCTGGGCTTTTCCAAGGGGTCTCTTGTTGTGCTGGATAAGCTGGCAGGAGACCAGGTGGATTTGTTTGTGAACGGAAAGTGCATCGCAAAGGGAGACGTGGTTGTCATTGATGACAACTTTGGAATCCGTATTACGGAGATTGTCAAAAAGCCCGGTCTGATGGACAGCATTAAGAAGTAATCAACATGCGCGGAAACGCCGTGAATAAATTCGCTTGAAAAGGATGGAATGAGAATGGCTAAGAAAATTTTGCTGGTGGATGACGCCGCCTTTATGCGGAAAATGATCAAGGATACGCTGAGCAAAAACGGCTACACAGATTTGTATGAAGCCGTTGACGGAGCGGATGCGGTGGAAAAGTACAGCGAGATCAAGCCGGATTTGGTGATTATGGATATCACCATGCCCAATATGGACGGTCTGGAGGCGCTCAAGGCAATCAGAAGCAAGGATAGCAGCGCGAATGTGGTCATGTGTTCCGCCATGGGACAGGAAGGAATGGTAATGGATGCGGTCCGCTCAGGAGCGAAGGACTTCATTGTAAAGCCTTTCAAGCCAGATCGTGTGTTGAAGACCGTGAACAGTATTTTGGGAACTCCCTGATGGAGAGCCATGCTGGATTCTGATATTTCTGCCTTGCTATGGCTCCTTTTTTCTATCATAGCTGTTTTGATCCTGGCTTGCTGGGCGACACGGCGGATCGTGGGAGGGATTCCGACGTCTCATATCAAGAGAACCGGGAGGCAAATAGAAATTCTCGCACAGACTGCCATTGGGAAAAGCGAGGCGCTGATTCTGGTACAAGCTGGCGTGCGCTGCTTTCTTCTGGGCGTTACGGCCAATGCCATCACAGTACTGGCTGAATTTACTGAGGAAGAGACAGCGATTTTGAGAGAGAAGCCGAAAGATCAGGAGAACGGCGGGAGGCCGGGATTTATCGAAGTGCTTCAAAAAAGCCTAAAACAACAGCGGAGGTGAATGCCCGGTGAGCGAAGGAATCATCAATATTAACGGCGATCATGTGCAGACGCTGGAAATTTTGTTTCTTACCACTGTAATCGCCCTTCTTCCCTCCCTGCTGGTGATGATGACCTCTTTCACCAGATATATCATCTCCTTTTCCTTTTTACGCTCGGCAATCGGGACGCAGCAGACTCCGCCCAATATTGTGCTGATCGGAATAGCACTGTTTCTGACGTATTTTACCATGCAGCCAGTGTTTGCGCAGATCCGCACAGAGGCATATGAGCCATATGCCGCGGAGGAAATCTCTCAGGAGGAATTTCTGAGCCGGACAGAGGTCCCCTTAAAGGAGTTTATGCTCCGCAATACAAAGACAACCACGCTGACCATGTTCTGCGACTTGGCCCATATAGATGTGGGGGCAGAGATTGATACAGAGACAGCGATGAAGCTGCCGCTGCGCGTGGTTGTGCCGTCGTTTATGACCTGCGAATTGCAGCGGGCTTTCATGATTGGATTGGTGCTATATATTCCATTCATGCTGATCGACATTGTTGTTTCCTCTACTTTGATGTCTATGGGCATGATTATGCTGCCGCCATCCATGATCTCAATGCCCTTCAAGCTGCTTCTTTTTGTTACGATCAATGGCTGGGAACTGCTTTTTTCCAGCTTAGTGCAGAGCTTTCATTAGCGGAAAGAGACAGGAAATATGGATACGACAGTTGTAATGAGCGTGATGCGCGATGCAGTGGGAGTGACGCTGAAGCTTGGCGGTCCGATGCTGCTTCTGAGTATGCTGGTAGGTGTTGTAGTTGCGGTTTTGCAGGCGGTGACACAAATTCATGAGCAGACGATTTCGTTTGCCTTGAAGCTGATTGTTGTGGTGCTGGTGCTGCTGGTCGGCGGCGGCTGGATGCTGGAGACACTGCAGGACTATACGAGGGAACTGTTTGCAATGATTGCCGCTTAGCAGGAGTGCGGACATATGGTCGATTGGGGAGAGTTGACCCTGTTTTTATATATCACTGCCCGCATGAGCGGATTTGTTTTGTTCAATCCGGTGCTGGGACGGCGGAATATTCCGGGTATTTTTCGGGGCGGCCTCATTTTGGTGCTATCCGTGTTTGTGTTTTCCGTAACGGAACAGAAGGTGGATGCGCCGGGGGAGACCATTGTTTTCGCCATTCAGATCCTTTTGGAGCTGGCACTGGGGTTCGTCCTCGGCATGGTGATGAATTTTTTCTTTTACATCGTCCAGCTTGCAGGTCTGACGGTTGATACCCAGATGGGTATGACCATGAATCAGATTTACGACGCAGGAGCACAGGGTAATTTGTCTGTAACGGGAGAGATTTTGAATGTTCTGATGTCACTGCTGTTCTTTGCGGCAAACGGACATCACACATTGCTGCGTATGATGGCAGCTTCAGGACAGATTGTGGGCTTTGGCAGTGTTGCCATCAGCCCGGATGTTGCAGGAGCGGCCCTGGAGCTATTCGTAGAATGCACCGTGTTGGCTGTAAAACTCTGTATGCCGATTTTGGCAGCGGAGCTGCTGGGCCAGGTGGGGATGGGAATCTTGATGAAGGCGATTCCACAAATCAATGTATTTTCCATCAATATCGAACTGAAGGTGCTAATCGGGCTTGTTCTGTTGCTGTTGCTGATTTCACCCTTCAGTGAATTTTTGCTGCAGACTGAAATAACCATGCTGGACAGCCTGCGGGAATTGCTGGCTATGACCGGGTAGACGGCGGACAGCTCGGGAGGACAGGGGGGACAATTCTTGGCGGAGGGCTCTAAAACCGAAAAGGCGACCCCAAAGAAACGACGTGACGAACGCAAGAAGGGCAATACGTTTTTAAGCCAGGATGCAGTGGCTGTGGCAACGCTGACGGCCGCAGTCTGTATGCTTTTTTTGCTGGCCAAGACTATGACCACGGCGATGGGAGAATTTATCGTCTATTGCCTGTCTGCCTGCGAAAGCCCGACGGGGGGGACAGAGCTCCTCCGGGAGATTGAACAGCAGGCATCTTGGATTCTCGCAAAGACTGTGCTTCCTATCATGCTGGTGACCGGCTTTTGTGCTGTGGCGGTAACGCTGGCGCAGACAAAATTTCTGGTCAGCGGCGAGTTGTTGCGGCCCAAATTTAGCAGAATCAGCCCAAAGCAGGGCATCAAACGTCTCTTCTCCCTGAAAAGCGTCATAGATGCATTGAAGGGAGTAGTGAAGATCACGCTGCTTCTGGTGATTGTGTACCTGAGCTTGAAGTCGCAATTTCTAGAGAGCGCGAAATACCTGTACACGGATATTGGAGCTGCATGCCGCCACCTATTTGAGAGTGGAAAAAGCATGGCAATCTCCATCATTATTGCATTTATTGTGATTGCGGCGCTGGATTTTATGTATCAATGGTGGGAATATGAGCGGCAGCTGAGAATGAGTAAGCAGGAGATCAAGGAAGAGTATAAGCAGATTGAGGGAGACCCGCAAATCAAGGGAAAAATCAAAGAGAATCAGCGAAAAATGGCACAGCGGCGTATGATGCAGCAGGTTCCTCATGCGGATGTTGTTATCCGCAATCCCACACATTTTGCGGTGGCACTGCGCTATCAGCCGGAGAAGGACAGCGCGCCCATTGTGCTGGCAAAGGGACAGGATGAATTAGCTGCGCGCATTGTGAGGATTGCGCAGGAACATCAGGTGGAGGTTGTTGAGAACGTACCGCTTGCCAGGGCGCTTTATGCGCAGACAGAGTTGAACCAGGAGATTCCGCCGGAGTTGTATGGAGCGGTGGCGGAGGTGCTGGTTTACATTTTCAAGTTGACAAAGAGAACGCCCTGAAGCGGTTCGTCCCTTGCCCGATAGACCGGGGCGGGCGGTTTTTGGCGTTAGATGTTCAGAAGCTGCAGAGATGGCAGTGAGCAATGGAGGGCAAAGCACACATGAAACGGCTGCTTAACATAGCCTTGGATAATGCGGTGGCGTTGGGCGTCGTAGTCATCGTCTTGTTTTTAATCATCCCGCTGCCCACCTTTCTGCTGGATTTTTTACTGATCGTCAATATCGGTTTGGCGATTATGATCCTGATGATTACCATGAATATCTCGGAGGCGCTGGAATTTTCGATATTTCCATCCCTGCTGCTGGTAACCACGCTCTTCCGCCTGGGACTGAATGTATCCAGTACCCGGATGATTCTCCGAGACGGCTATGCGGGAGAGGTCATTCAAAATTTCGGCCAGCTGATTACCGGCGGAAATATTGTCATCGGTGTGGTGATTTTTTTAATCATTGTGCTGGTGCAGTTTATTGTGATTACAAAGGGCGCCGAGCGTGTGGCTGAGGTGGCGGCTCGCTTCACGCTGGATGCGATGCCGGGCAAGCAGATGGCCATTGACGCGGATCTGTCCTCCGGCCTGATTAATGAGCAGGAGGCAAGGGCCCGGCGCCAGAAAATACAAAAAGAGGCGGACTTCTACGGCGCCATGGATGGTGCCACGAAAATAGTTAAGGGTGACGCAGTCATGTCGATTGTCATTACCCTGATCAATTTTGTGGGCGGCGTCATTATTGGGATGGTGATGGGCGGCGGTGACTTCACCACGGTTTTACAAACCTACTCCATTGTAACCATTGGCGACGGCCTGGTGTCCCAGTTGCCGGCGCTGATGATCTCCACTGCTACCGGCATGGTTGTTACCCGGTCTGTTTCAGAGGGCAGTCTCAACAGAGATGTTATTGCGCAGTTTAAGGCCCAGCCAAGGGCGATGATGACAACGGGCGTCATCCTGCTTTTCCTGGGGGTTATTCCAAATACGCCGCATGCCGCACTGATCATCGGCGGCGGCGGTCTTGTGGGCGGTGGATATTTGGTCAAACGCGGTATGGAAAGGCAGAAAACCATTGCGGCCGCCGCCGAGAGCGCAGTGTCACAGACGGAAGAGGTGCCGCCCAGTGAAAGTGATTACTATAAGGATATCAACAATGTATACTCCCTGCTGACGGTTGAGCCAATTGAAATGGAGTTCGGCTACAGCCTGATCCCTATGGTGGATGAAGGCCAGGGGGGAAAGTTGATCAGCCGTATTGTGATTTTCAGAAGGCAGTACGCCCAGGACATGGGCTTTGTATTTCCATCCATCCGTCTGCATGATGCCGCCTCCCTGGGAACAAACCAGTATGTGATCCGCATCCGGGGAGAAGAGGTGGCCAGGGGAGAGATTCTGGTGGACTACTACTTGGCTTTGGAGCCGGCGAATCCTCTGGGGGAGATTGATGGCATTGAGACTGTGGAACCGGCTTATGGAATCCCCTCTCGTTGGATTTTACCAGAGAATCGGGAGATGGCGGAGGTCTATGGCTACACTGTGATTGACCCCCTGTCCGTGATGCTGACCCATCTCTCGGAGACCATCAAAAAGTATGCGTATGAGCTGCTGAACCGAGCAGAGACGATTCAGTTGGTGGAAAATTTGAAGCAGTTCTCTCCAGAGCTTGTGGAGGAGGCAATTCCAAACGTGGTCTCTTATGCCACCTTGGAAAAGGTTCTGCGCAGTCTTCTAAAAGAAGGCGTACCGATCAAGGACCTTGGGACGATTCTGGAGACTCTGGTGGACGCCTTGGGCCAGGGACGGGATGTAGATGCAGCCATTGAACAGGTGCGCGGCGCGTTGGCCAGGACAATTACCCGCCGGTTTTGCGAAGATGGGCAGCTGCGTGTCGTCACGCTGGATGCTGAGGTGGAGAAGAAGATTATTTCCTCGCTGACAAGAAATGAGCAGGGCGTCTATCTGGCGATGGGGCCGGACCTGATGCAGCAGATCGTCACGCAAATGGCGGAGTATATTCGCAAGTTCAATGAGCTGTCCCAGACGCCGGTAATTTTGGTCAGCCAAGTGATTCGCGGATATTTCAGCAAGATGATCACACAATTTTATCCCAGTGTCTATGTGCTTTCATTCAATGAGGTCACAAGTTCTGTACAGATTCAGGCTATCGGAAATATCGCTATGGACACGGCGTCACGGAAGGCGGTGGCCCGGTGAGTGAGGCAACAGCCTGCGCTGGTCACAGCTATACAGAGGATGCAGTTGAAAACCTGGATACCCAGGAGCTGCTGAGGCTTTATAAAGAGACTGGGGATGAGGCACTGAAGTGGCCGGTGGTTCTGCGCTACACGGACCTGATTAAGAGCGCGGCAATTCAAGTGAGAGGTGTATACAGCAGCTTTGCCCAGGTGGATGATATTGTCAATGAGGGAATACTGACCCTGCTGAACGCGATTGATAAATATGACCCCAGCAAGGGGGTAAAGTTTGAAACGTATGTCTCGAAAAGAATTCGTGGCATGGTCATTGATTTGGCGAGAAAACAAGATTGGATTCCCCGCACCATTCGGCAGCGGGGCAGAGAGATTGACAAAGCCATTTCAGAACTGACCACCCTGCTGGGGAGACATCCGACAGAGGTCGAGGTGGCCGCAAAACTGGGGATCACAAAGGAGCGATACCAAAAGGACATAGCGGGAATTGCGCTGAGCAGCGTACTGTCTCTGGACCTGTTGATGGATGCGCGGGAGGCCGATGACTTTCGTGTGGAGGTTCCGTCCAGAGATACCCAAACGCAGCCCGAGAAGGCGCTGGAAACACAGGAATTGCAGCAGAAACTGGCAGAGGGCATTCAAATGCTGTCCAGGAACGAGCAGATCGTGCTGTCCCTCTATTACGAAAAGAACCTGCATATGAAGGAAATTGCGCAGGTCATGGATCTCAGCAGCCCAAGAATTTCCCAGATACATGCCCGAGCCATTCAAAAGCTGAGGGACCACATGGAGCAGTATTTTCATGGGACAAAAGCTACCACAAGGAAAGGCGGGAATTACAAGTGTTCAAGGGATTCTACAACCTGACATCATCTATGCTGACACATCAGCAGAACTTGAATGTCATTGCCAATAATATGGTGAATATCTCCACAGCGGGATATAAGCAGGACCTGTACACTGCCAGCACATTTGACGATGTCATGTACAGCCGGATGGGGAACAAGCACAATACGGGACAGGAGATTGGAAGACAGAGCTATATCCGCGCCGCCAGTAGGATTTACACTGACTATACACAAGGAATACTGGAGCCCACGGGGATAGCGCTGAACTTTGCCATTCATGGAGACGGCTTTTTTGCCGTTCAGGACCCGGATGGCGGGATTGCATATACGCGTATGGGCAATTTTTCGCTGGATGATGAGGGCTATCTCTGCCTGCCTGGATATGGACAGGTGCTGGACCCGGAGCTGCAGCCCATTTATTTGGGAACAGATCAGATTTACGGAGGAAATCAGGGAACCATCTACTACGATGAAGGCGGACTTATCGGGCAGTTGGGTGTGTTCCTCTTCGAGGATACCGGCGCGCTGGAGCGCAATGGAGAAGGACTGTTTGTGGGCGCACAGGGCACGGCAGCGCAGGATGCGGAGGTGCTCAACGGATATCTGGAACGCTCCAATACAGACATCGTCAAGCAGATGACAGAAATGATCACATACCAGCGGGCGCTTCAAAGTGCGGCTCAGGTTTCCAAGATGTACGATCAGCTGATGACAAAGGCGGCCACGGAAATCGGACGGATGTAAGGAGATGACGGAGAGATGAATCAATCTTTCTTTATCGGCGCAGTTGGCGCACATCAACAGCAGAAGAGACTGAATGTTCAGGGAAACAACATTGCAAATGTCAATACATACGGTTTCAAGGCAGAAAAAGGGCGCTTTGCGGCGTTGATGTATGAGGATATCAAGGCGGTTGACGATGCGCAGCTGCCTGCAGGCGCGGGGGCCTGCCTGTGGACCACGGACACTGACTTTTCTTCCGGCGCTGGCGTTGATACAGGAAGAGCGCAGGATTATATGATTTCAGGAGACGGCTTTTTCGCCCTGGTGGATCTGGCCACCAATGAAGTATCACTCACCAGAAACGGAGCGTTTTCCATCGCGGAGCTGCAACGGGCCACTGGCGAGACAGATGAACAGGGACAGCCTGTCATAGAGCGAGTGATGTACCTGTCCGATGGAGACGGCCGCTTTGTTCTCAGCGATACAGGCAGCATGATTGAAGTGACGGACGGTGACGCAGACCAGCCGGTGGGAATCTTCGATTATATCAATTATAACGGTATGGAGCATCTGGATGGAACAAGGTTTCTCGCAGTTGAAAAAAACGGCGGTCTCCGGGTTGGGGATGGGACGCTGGTTCGCGGGATGCTGGAGTCATCCAATGTGGATCTGGCGGAGGAAATGACGAAGGTGATTGAATCCCAGAGGGCTTACAGCATGGCATTGAAAATGGTCCAGACATCTGATGAGATCGAAACTGTCATCAACAATCTGCGAGGCTGAGGGAGGAGGAGCGAATGACCATTAAAAGCTACAGCGACCTGAATTCTTTAGAGCTTGACACACTCAGGGAAATCGGGAGTATTGGCACCGGGAATGCCGCTACCGCATTGTCCTCACTGATCGGACAACAGGTGCGGATTGAGATGCCGGAGGTGCGCATCATGGGGTATAACGAAGCCATTGAGTGGATCGGAGGCCCTGAGGAGATCACAGCAGGCGTGCTGGTCAAGATGAGCGGGCAGGTGAACGGGATCATGCTCTCTGTACAGCAGTTGAAATTTGTCAACTTGGTGCTGGAGAGTATGCTGGGAAAAGGTGTTGAGGATTACAGCGGGCTTCATGAGATGGAGTGCTCTGCCCTGATTGAGGTGGGAAATATTATGATTTCTACCTTTATCAATGCCCTGAGCAGCCTGGCGGGAATTGATATTGAGCTGACGGTACCTGCCTTTACTGTGGATATGCAGGGGGCCATTATGGCGGTGCCTATGGCAGAATATGGGGGACAGTCGGATTATATCATGACTATCGGCGGCAATTTTGTCCGCGATGGACAAACAGTTCCCTGCAGGCTGCTGTTGTCTCCTGACATCCGATCATTAAACTTTTTATTAAGGAAGCTGGGCGTGAGCGGTGGAGCATAAGCTGATTGTTGGTATTGCAGACATGAAGATGGCAAGGGACAGCGGGATGCTGGTGACATACGCACTGGGGTCCTGCATCGGCATTTGCCTGTACGATCCGCTGAAGAAGCTGGGAGCTATGGTCCATGTCATGCTGCCGCTGAATATGGAGACCGGCCGCACCAATACCATGAAATACGCAGATACAGGTATCCGCGAGACGCTGAGGATGATGGAGTCAAAAGGGGCGATGCGCTCCCGCATTACCGCCAAGATCGCGGGCGGGGCAAAAATGTTTGAAGTCAGCGGCGGCGCACTGGGAAATATCGGACAGCGCAATATCGAAAGCGTTCACATGAACTTGAAGCGGGAGGGTATCCGGCTTTTGAAAGAGGATGTAGGCGGAACTGTGGCGCGTACGCTGCTGTTTGATGTATCAACGGGCATGGGATGCGTCCGATGCTATGGCAAACCAGAGCTTATTATTTGAGAATCACCGACAGAGAGGAGTGGCCCAATATGCTGGAAGAAGATAAAAAGGGCATTTTGCTGGAGTCTGGTACAAATGAAATTGAAGTTATGGAGTTCACCATTGATGGCAGCCTGTACGGCATCAACGTGGCAAAGGTGAAAGAAATTCTGGTTTCCGCTCCGGTTAAGCCCATGCCCCACGCACACGCTGCGGTGGAGGGGATTTTCAAGCCGCGGGACGTCGTGATCACAGTGGTGGACCTGCCGAAATATTTACTGGGAGTTTCGAAAGAAAAAGGGCCAAAAGACCTGTTTATTGTCACAAATTTCAACAAAATGAATATTGCGTTCCGCGTTCATACCGTGGTGGGGATCAGCCGTATTTCCTGGCGGGATATCCAAAAACCTGACAAGACGATATCCGGCGGCAGAGAGGGCGTTGCCACAGGAATTGCCCAGTGCGGGGAAGATTTGGTCACGATTCTGGACTTTGAAAAAATTGTGGCGGAGATCGCGCCGGAGACCACCATACAGATGTCTGAGATTGATCAGCTGGGACCGCGGAACCGCAGTAACTCTGCTATTGTGGTGGCGGAAGATTCCATACTTTTGAGCAAGATGATTGAGGAGGCGCTGCATAAGTCCGGCTATGTTAACACAAAGATGTTCTCCAACGGACAGGAGTTGTGGGACTATCTGAACACCCTGCGGGGCAATGACAGGCTGGATGAACTGGTTTCGCTAATCATTACGGATATTGAGATGCCGCAGATGGACGGGCATAGGCTTACAAAACTGGTAAAGAGCGACAAAGAGTTTCAACATATTCCCCTGGTAATCTTTTCCTCTTTGATTACGGAGGAGATGCGGCGCAAAGGAAAGGAACTGGGGGCGGATGAGCAGATGAGCAAGCCGGAAATCGGTCATTTGGTTCAGGTGATTGACCATTTGCTAGAACATACAAAAAGCTGAGCACGGAGGCATGGGCCATGGGCAGCAAGTACATTGTAAGACAGCCGATTAAAGATGCGGCAGGCGAAATCCTGGGATATGAGATTCTATATCACGGTGAAAATCAAGCCTTTATTGGAGATGCCGGTGCGGCCAATGAGTTTGCCGCGGCAGATACCATCTATAATTTTCTGACGCAGAACAGCACAAAAAGCCTGAAGGGGTCCTTGAACTTCATGACCTTTACCACCATGCTTCTGATGAAAAAAACGCCGAGGCTGTTTGATAAGTCAGAGCTTGTGATTCAGATTGACGACAGTGTGATTATACATCCGCTGTCCATGCATTTTGTGAATCAATATGCCCGAGAGGGATATAAAATTGCGGCCAACGAATTCCAGTTTGCGCCCCGGTATTTGACATTATTGGATAGCCTCGATTATATCAAGCTCAATTCCAAGACAACAACAGATGCCGCCATGCACAATATTATTGACATTGCGCACAGCATGCACAAAAAATGCATTGTCACGAATATTGAGACGGAGGAACAGTACCAAAAGGCGGTGGCGCTGGGTGCGGATGCGATGGAGGGAACTCATGTCGCAGAGAAGCTTACGACAAAGGCTCATAGCGGGGCGTATCTTCAAAGCAATTTTTTCCGTTTGATGGTGGCGGTGACGAAGGATGAGCCGGATGTCAACGAAATCGAGCAGATGATTTCCATGGACGCCAGCCTTAGCTTTGCCCTGCTGAAGATGGCAAACTCTGTGTATTTCGCTCTGCGTCACCGGGCGACAACGATTCACCAGGCTATTATGACGCTGGGACTAGGCCAGCTGAAGCAATGGATTTATCTGCTCAGCGTCGGCGGCACGGATAACCAAATGGATGTTGGAGCGGAAGAGTTTCTGAAATTATCTTTTATGCGGGCAAACTTTTGCAGTGAACTGATGAAGTATGCCCAGGATATGCCGGTTTCCAGGTCAGAGGCATATTTGATGGGGATGTTTTCTACTCTCAACTACCTTATTGATGCGCCGCTGGAAGAAATTTTAAACGAGGTCCCGATTGCGGAGGAGATTAAGGCGGCACTGCTACGCAAGGAGGGCCGCTGCGGAAAGCTGTATGATCTGGTACTGAGCTATGAAGCTGCAAACTGGAACAAAATCAGCAGCCTCGCGGAAGAACTGGGGATTCCCAATCAGGTATTGACCAGCGTGTATTTTATCTGCATGGAAAACGTCAATATGCTGTGGGAGCAGTTGAACCATCCATATGTGGGACAGGAACAGCCTGGGGAGAGCACACCGGAAGAGTCGCAATAAGCCTATAAAAAGTGAAAGCCTGGCGCAGCATCGCGTCAGGCTTTCAAATATGATAGACCTATGATATGTTATGCCGGGGATGCTCCAGGACCTCCTTGCATGCGCGCAGGATCTGGGCGGTGACAGCGGAACTGAAGCGCCCCTCATATATAGAGAGCCTGGGGGTGAGTTCATGGACCGGCATGACAACATATTTAGGGGGAAGCTGATTCAGTGCCAGCGCCAAGATGTCATTCCTGCAACGGCTACAGCGGCATAGACCAAAGAGGCCCATATAATGATCGGCTTTTTCCTCCACTAGAAGCTGCATAATGTTTTCACAGGCGGTCTCGCAGACTGTGGGAGTGGAAAGCGGTTCCGCGGGCGGCTGCGTTTCAGCATCTTTTTCGGTGGCTGGGGGTGTGGCCGGCGGCACTTTCGAGGAAGGGGGTGCGTTCTGCAGGGGATTTTCCTGTGAAAGGGAGGGCGCTGGCGGCTTGGATATGGGGGAAGGATGCGCTGGTGCTTCTGTTTCGTCTTCCAAGGATGCCTGCAGGGCGTCCTTAATGGCAGAGGAGACTGCCATATCATTTTGCAGAGATGCCAGGATAGGGGGGGGCTGCGGGCTGTGGGCGTCTTCCGGCAAAGCAGCAGATGCAGCCGCGCTGTCCGTGGGCAGAGGGGACTCGGTGCCGCGGCTTCTGCTGAGCAGATTCATGACATGGGCGGTTTTGCTGGTATTGGAACCCTTTACTGAGGCCATATGAGCGATACTCCTTTATGTTCAAAAAGCGACCGGCAATCAGATTTTTTCCGCAAGTGGAAACTGATCTCCCGCCACAATGCTTACGATCCTCTGCAGATCCTGTGCTGGATTGGAGGATGGGCGGTATGTAAGAACACTCTGACCATGGGCGGGGGCCATAGCGACGCCGACGCCTCTTCGAATCTTCGTGGGGAACACTTGGCTGTTTAGTTGACAGGCAACCTCTTCCGCCAGCTCCAGAATCTCCCGGGAGAGAGTCAGGCGGGCGTTAAACTTATTGAGGAGAATGCCCAGAACCTTCAGGCCCGGATTAAAGGATTCACGGACCGCTTCTATGGTGTCTTGAATCTGAGAAATTCCAACCAGGCTGAGAACCTCTGCCTCCATGGGAATGATGAGGCTTGTTGAGGCGACATAGGCGTTGATGGTCAGAATATTCAGCGCCGGCGGAGTATCAATCACAACAAAATCATAGGTGCCTGAGAGCAGATTCAGCTGCTGGGCGAGCATAAACTCGCGGCGCGGCGCTGTAAATGAAACCTCGGCGGTGGACAACATGATGTCAGAGGGAAGGACATCTCCATATTGAGTGGATATTACGGCCTCTTGAATCGCAGCGGTGCCAGTGAGCACATCATAAACAGTATGACCGCGTCCAATATCCAAGCCAAGGGCAAAGGCCAGATTTCCCTGGGGATCAAGGTCGATACCCAACACCCGGGCACCTCTTTGGTGAAGACCGCAGACCAGCGCTGCGGCGACGGTCGTTTTTCCAACACCGCCCTTTTGATTGGTAACAGTAATAATCTCTGGCAAGGAATTCCGCCTCCCAATGTAAAAACTGTGAGATTCCCTCTTATTTTTCTAAAGAGATGTGCCGATAAAAAAATAGAAGAATTATGAAATCCGCTCATAAAGAATATCGACAAATTCAGCCAATAAATAAGAGGGCAATGCCCAGTTTTTCAAAGGAGTGAAAGCATATGGCATCTGTCAGCAGCGTGGGCAGCAGCTCCAGCAGCATCTACGGAACCCGGAATGTCATTTCAGGCTTGGCCAGTGGAATTGACACGGAAACTCTGATTGAGAATGCGGTCTCCGGCTATCAACTGAAAATTCAGGGCCTGCAACAAAAGCGGACCAAAGTGGAGTGGCAGCAGGAGGCCTACCGCAGTATTATTGCAAAAATGTCGGCCTTCACCGATAAATATACCTCGTATATGTCCGCTACAAACTTGATGTCCACAGCCTTCTTTGACAGCGCAGTTAAGGTCAGCACGGTCGGCGCTTATGCGGATAAGATATCCGCCAGTGGCAGGACCAACAGCGATGTACAGATCTTGGGTGTCAAGCAGTTGGCCAAGGCGGCAATCTACACGGTCTCCGGCTTGGCCGGCGGGAGCGGTGATAAGCCTTCTGTTTCCGGAGAGCAAATCAATTTGAAAGAGAAGCAGCCGCTGAGCAACATCTCTGGTTCACTGACGATTAACTATGGCGGGGGACGGACTTACACCGTCGAATTTGGTGAACTGGATATTTACAGCAGCGCCGACGAGCTGGCCAAGGCGATTGACGAAAAGCTGAGCAAGCAAAGCATGACGCTTTCGGACGGCACAATGGTGGAGGCAAATACAAGAATCGGAGTGCGCGTCAACGGCGAAAGCATTGAATTTTATGACAAGGGCGGCGCTGGCAACAATGTCTACATCAGTTCGGCCAGCGGGGATATCAAAAACACTTTGGGACTCACCCCATCCGAGAGCACCAAGAGTCTGGACCTGTCTGGCGTGGAGCTTGTGAATGAGGACAGCACTGTGGGGGACTATCTCTCCGGTAAGGAGCTGACGGTCACTCTGGACGGTGTGACAAAGAAGATCACTCTGCCCGACTATCGAAAGCCGGATGGGCACACATGGACCAATACGGAGTATCTCAAGGCGCTGCAACAGAAGCTGGACGATAGCTTCGGCGCTGGTAAGATTGAAGTGGACCTCAACAATGTCAGCGGTCGGGATGCGCTCTCTCTGAAGCTGACGATTCAGAAAGGCTCTACTATGGCGGTTTCCGGCAATGCGGCCGAGGCGCTTGGCCTGGGAAGCGGCGCCAGCACCTATGTCGACACCAGCCAGACATTGGGAGATATCTTGAAGGACGCGGACTGGGGCAAGTTTACCATGGCAAAAGCCGAAGGCGAGGTCAAAAAAATCGATGTGGAGGCCACTGAGGACACCCCTGCCTATTCCTACTATGTGGATTCCAAGGGTAACAAAGTGGCCAAGAGCTACGACGGCAAAGATGGTGAATATTACCGAGTGGACGACAAGGGCGAATTTCTGTATGAGTTCAAGGTCAACGATCAGGTGGTGGGCAGCTTCAACAAAAACACCGCCCTGGAGAGTGTTCTGACCGCAATCAACGGAAACGCGGATGTGGGAGTCACTGTCAACTATTCCAAAACCACCAACCAATTTCAGTTTGTGGCCAAGGAGAGCGGGGCCGCAGGCCGTGTGGAGATGGGCGACGGCCTGGCCAGTGCCCTGTTTGGGGGCGGCACGGAGGAGAAGGGGCAGGATGCAATCCTCTCCATGTCGGTCAATGGTCAGATTCTGGAAGATATTACTCGCAGCAGCAATACCTTCAACGTGGATGGCCTGAATGTGAATTTGAAGGGAACCTTTAACTATGCGGAGACGGATGTAAAGGATGAAAACGGGGCAGTCATAACAGCGGCGGGGACGCTGGTGGAGGATCCAGAGGCAGTGACCTTTACAGCTACCTCTGACGCGGATAAAATTGTGGACGCGGTCCGATCCATGGTGGAGGACTACAACGCCATGGTGACGGAGATTAAGAACGCCTACTCCACTCTGCCTGCCCAGAAGTCCAGCGGCGCATATTATGAACCGCTGACGGACAAGGATATGGAGGGAATGTCTGAGTCCGCTATTGCTGCCTACGAGGAGAAAGCAAAGCAGGGGCTGCTGTTTGGCGATTCTGATCTCTCCGCCCTGTACAGCCGCCTGCTCAATGCCGTCTCCATGACCGGCAGCGACGGCGCAGCACTGAAAGCCGCTGGGATTACCACAGCTTACAACAACGGCCTGACGACACTGACTTTGGATGAGAGCGCTTTGCGCGCCACTCTGGAGACTGACCCGGATAAGGTGCGGGACATCTTTAGCAAGAGTACGGAGAGCGGCGCTTCCAGCAATGGCCTGATGCAGGCGCTGAAGACGCCTCTGGATCTGTACGGAAAGACGAAGGGCGGCAAGGGAATCCTGGTGGAGAAGGCAGGTTCTCCACTGGCAAGCAGCACACTGTATTCCAACACGATTCAGAAGCAGCTGGATGCGCTGGATGAGCAGATTCAGAAGTGGCAGGATAAAATGTCCGACCAGATTGACCGCTATACCGCAAAATTTTCGGCGCTGGAGCAGTTGGTCAGCGAAATGAATTCGCAGAGTTCTTACTTCGCCGGTTTGATGGGCGGCTATTGAAAAGGGCGGTGAGCCGGTCGTTATGGATCTGAAGGGTTATCAGCAATATAAGGAACAGAGCATCGCTACCATGACACAGGAAGAACTGCTGCTTTTGCTGTATGATGAGCTGGTCAAGCGGCTGATGCAGGCGGAACTGGCACTGGACAAAAAGGAGTATCCGCTTTTTGAGGCATCTGTGCAGCGCGGTATTGAGATTATAGACTATTTGGACAGCACGCTGGATCGGAAATATGAGATCAGCCACAATCTGGGGCGGTTGTATGAATATTTCGATTATGAGTTGGGACGCGCAAAAATCGGCAGGCGGAAGGAGCCGCTGACCGGGGTGAAAATCAAGGCGGCTGAGCTGCGGGACGCATTCCGTGAGGCGGCCAGAACGCAAAACAGAGGAAGTAGGTAGTCGAGGTATGGAGGCGTTGGAGCTGCAGAAGGCTTTGTCATTGGAAAAACGGATGTATGCATTGCTGAACGAAGCTTTTGACATCTCGAAACAGCTCGCAGAAGCAATTGAACGGGGCGATCAGGTCACCATACGCATCCTGCTTTCCATGCGGAGAGAACCGCTGGAGAGTTTGCGCAGGATCCGCCGTGCTTTGGAGGAACAGCGGGACGCGCTTGCGCCGGCGCAGGCGCGTCAGCTGGCGGAGCTTCTCAACGGGGCCGCGGCAGCGGGGAAGGAAGAAGAGAGACTGGCAGAGCAGGTGGCGGTCAACGGACGGCTGCTCAGGCAGCTTGTGGAGCTTGACAGGATTTTAAATCGAAAGCTGGGGGGCAAAAAATCGCTCTATCATAAAAGCCTGGACACCAGCCCGTCGGGCTGATGTCCAGGCAGAGCGGGAAAGCGCGTCAAGAATCGGCGGGGGAGAGGACCCAAAGAGGAGCGCCGCTGGCGGTGCTGGCAGAGAGCTCATCAAGAATCAACTGTGGATCCCATTCCATCAGGCTGCGTTCCTCGCTGTTTGGGTCGGCAACCAGAATCATGCCGGAAAGTGTAACACCACGCAGAAGAATGAAGTGGCCCCCCTGCGTAAAGTGGCCGGGACCCATCAGTGCGACCAGGAGGTTTCCAGACAGCAGCGTCTCCCGAACGGCTTGCGGCGTGCGTTCCACAAGGGAGCTGGCCGTCAGGCCATAGGCTGTCGCGGTCCCTTCTATAATCGAAAGATAGGATCCGCCGCCCTTTGCCCAGTATCCATGCTCTGCGGACCACTGTGCCATCTGTACGGGATCACTGTCCCAACCGCCCATGCTGGACACGGCCATGGACATGGTGACCGGTCCGCAGCCGTAGTGCCCGATATCATCGTCGCCATATGGCTGATCCGCCCAGGCTGCATCCCCCTGGTTATAATAAACCACTGGGATGATTCCCCCGGTCAGGACCTCTTTGCCGTCAATTTCCTTGAGTTCCGTAAGAGATGGGTCAGATATGGGCGTATCGCTGGGGATTGCCGGCTCCCCCGCAAGCTGCGGATCGGACAGTTCCTCCTGCGCGGTATAAGCGGACCACCAGGCAGAGACTTCTGCGGCTGTGTGCACGCCAAGTTCCGCAACGGACTGCAGACATCGACGGACCGGTGATGTAATTTGCTGATAGAGGGCAGGGGCAAAAAAGCGGCAGGCAGCCAGCTCTGCGATCCCAACACAGAGCAGGGCAAGGAGTGCGAAAAGAAGATAGGTTCGCCCTGTATGCTTTTTCCCGCTTTTTCTTTTCACAATTCCACCACCAGATATCGACGTTATTTGTCATTATATCAGAATCAAGGCGGTTTTCAAGAGAAAGGCGTTTGCAGCACCCACACGGTGATCCGCAGACTGGAGCAGAATGTATATGCCCACAATTGCACTGGAAAATGTAACGAAGTATTATCAGACAGGCAAGCATGGCTGGACTGAAAAACAGGTCGAGACTGGCGTAGAAGATGTGAGCCTTACGATTGAACAAGGCGATTTTGTATTTGTAATCGGCAGCAGCGGCGCAGGCAAGAGTACCCTGCTGGATTTGATTTCAGGACAGATGAGGCCGGATCGGGGCGTTGTCCGCCTAGAAGGCAGGGATTTGTCAAAGCTGATGCGCTGGAATTATACCCGGACCGCCATGCTGTTTGGAAAAGTCCCGCAGGAGCAATCCCTGATCCGGAAGATGACGGTGGAGGAGAATTTGATGCTTGCGGCCCGGGTCGGAAGAAAGCTGGAATCAGCGAGACAGCTACAGGCGCGGATTGAAAAGGTCGTTGGGCTGGTAGGCATGGCCGGGACTGGGAAAAGATATCCTGCGGAGATGTCCATCGGTGAATGCCGCCGTGTGGAGCTGGCAAGAGCGCTGATCAACAGCCCGCCGATTTTAATCCTTGACGAGATTACGGCAAACCTGGATGATGACAACATTTGGGATATTTTTCATCTGCTGACGGAAATTAATCACAGGGGAACAACCGTAATCATGGCGACCCACGCCAGCAAATATGTCAATATTATGCGCCGCAGGGTGGTGACACTGGTGGACGGGCGGCTTTTCGGCGATGTGAGAAAGGGAAGATACGGTGATGTGGTGTAAAAAACGGGCGCGCCGCACAGCCGATTGATATAGATGAAAACAAGTGCAAGAAAGAAGAAGGAGTGGCAGTCATGCTCAAAAATATGAAAATTAAAAAGAGTTTGATTTTGGGATTCGGAATTACCATTGTTGTGTCACTGCTGATTATTATCAGCACGCTGGGGCTTCTGTTCAATCAGAAGAATGCCTATACAAGTGTTATTGAGACGGAGATGCGGGCCAATGAACTGATCACATCCATTCGGTTGGATGCCACTGTCGCAGCCAGATGCGTCCGCGATATGGCGCTGAATCCCGATGACCGCAGCGGCAATGCGGAATTGGAGAGCTACATCAACAGCACTCTGAACGGCCTGGATGCGAAAATCAAGGAACTGCGTGAGATTTATCCTCTTGATGACCGCGATTTAGATACCCTGATTCAGGATCTTGAAGTGTGGGCTGAACAGGTCCCCGATATCATGGATGCGATTGACGGCGGCCGGGGCGAGGAGGCCGTCAGGATGATCCTGAACTCCTGCTCTCCGCACTTGAACGAGCTGACCACATATGCCGGTACGCTGGATGATTCTTTAAACGAGGCGCAGCAAACGGCAATTGACCAGCAGGAGCGCTCCAGCAAGATCTCGATGCTCGTGATCATCGTAGTGATGGTGATCGCCACAGCGGTTGTCCTGATGATGGCCACAAAGCTGATTCGAAGCATTGTGGAGCCGACAGCTCAGGTACATAAGGCCCTGATGGGCTTCAGCGAGGGCAAGCTTGACATCCCGGTGGAGTTTGAGAGCAAAAATGAACTGGGTGATATGTGTCAGGCACTGCGGACCAGTCAGCAGGTTCTGGGCGGTGTGATCAGCGATGAATGCCGCTTGCTGGAGGAGATGGCGCATGGAAACTTTGACGTCCATACCAAGGACGAGAGTATGTATGTAGGCGCGCTCTATTCCGTTTTCCAGTCTATCAAGACCATCAATCAGAATCTCAGCGATGCGCTGGCTCAGATCGACCTGAGCGCGGAGCAGGTGGCCGCTGGATCCGACCAGGTATCTACCGGAGCCCAGGCACTGGCGCAAGGTTCAACAGAACAGGCCAGCGCCGTGGAAGAGCTGTCCGCTACTATCTCGGAGATTTCCACGGATTCTGAGAATAACGCCAAGAACAGCGAAAAGGCCATGGAGCACGCGAAAAGCGCGGGCAGCCAAGTCGAGGAAAGTGCAAAATACATGGAAGAAATGGTGGAGGCCATGGACGAGATTTCCGGAGCCTCCCAGGAGATCGGAAAGATTATCGCCACAATCGAAAATATTGCGTTCCAGACCAATATCCTTGCATTGAACGCTGCAGTGGAGGCCGCCCGGGCAGGCAGCGCCGGCAAGGGCTTTGCCGTGGTGGCAGACGAAGTGCGCAATTTGGCCACAAAGTCGGACCAGGCGGCCAAGGCGACCAAGGAGCTGATCGACCGGTCCATCACCTCTGTGCAGAGGGGAAGTGAGATCGTGAAGAAGGTGTCTGATTCTCTCGACAAAACGGTGGATGCTGCGGAAAATGTCATGGGTGTGATTCAGGATATTGCCAAGGCGGCCGAGGAGGAGGCCGAGGCGATTTCCCAGGTCAGAGAGGGCATTGACCAGATCTCTTCCGTGGTTCAGACGAACTCCGCCACCAGTGAGGAATCGGCGGCGGCCAGCGAGGAACTCTCCAGCCAGGCAGCCTTGATGAAAGAGCTGCTGGCAAAGTTCAAGCTGCGCAGTACGGATGATGTCTATAGTGCTGCAGGCAAGGCCGAATTTCGCGGCGAGGAGCCGGCTGAAGTCGGCGGAGCTGCCAGTGCGTTCAGCAAATACTGAGGCACCATTTTGATGACGGCGCATATGTGTTAAGCAGCAGCCTTTCTGCGAATATTCCCTGCGGTATGCTGGAAGGCGGCCTTGGTTCCGCCTTCCGGCATTTTCCTGTATCGGTCATTGATGAGTGGCCGCCTCAATCTGATCATGGAAAGAGGGGAATCTGTGATGGCAAAATGGAACATCGGAGCATTCCTGCGCACCTTGACAAAAGGCGCAGAGATGAAAAATTTTCCGCCTGTGGAACAGGCGGAAGAGGACAGAAGCGCCCTGGCCCAAGAGAGGTGCCCTGCTGCGGAAGATGCCGCTGCGCGTTCCGAACTGAAGGGAGCCTTGCTTGAAGTCTGGCGTCAGTGGGCCGGAAGGAATTTGCCTCCGGTGCTTTCCCTGACCACGGGAAAGCAAATGGAGGACCTGCATATGGACGCGCAGACGCTGGAAAAAGAGCGTGTGCGGTTAATGGTGATGCTGGAGAAGGACGCCCAAAGGCGCCTTGCAGTGATAGAAAAGGCGGAGAAAAACAAGGGCGGGTCCATAGATGCAGTATGCCGCGTCTATTTGTCCAGGGATAAGATGGCCGCATGGAGCTTTGTTTTCCCGCCGGTGGGGGAGGGGGAGCTGCACGGCGAGACCATTGGCAAGGCATTGGAGGAGAGCGGCGTCACCACGGGCATTGACCCGGCTTCCATGGTGTGCATTTTTCAGGAGCCGCAGTATTTTAAATTGGTGCCAATTGCCATTGGCACGCCCCCTGTGGAGGGCGTGAGCGGCAGCGTGACCGAACGTTATCCGCGGGAGATCGCTCATGAGGTCAAGCTGGATGAGAATGGCGTGGCGGACTACCGTGCATTGAATTATGTCCAAGTGGTGGAAAAAGACGCGGTTATCTGTGATATTACCCTGCCGCAGCCCGGGGAAGCCGGGGTGCGGGTAGACGGCAAGGTGGTGGAGCCAAAGCCAGTGAGAGCGGCGAGAGTTCCCGCCGGGAAGAACACCGCAGTGACGGAGGATGGTTTGCGGCTGATTGCCACACGGGACGGACACCTGACATTTGTGAATGAGACGTTCCAGGTCAGCCCTCTGCTGGAAATCCAGGGCGATGTGGATTATTCGACAGGGAACATTGACTTTTCCGGGGATGTCCACATCTGCGGGGATGTACGGGAAAACTTTACCGTCCACGCGCAGGGTACGGTGACTGTGGATGGGCTGGTGGAGGCGGCCACAGTGGAAGCGGGCGGCGACTTGGTCATTGCCCGCGGCGTAGTGGGGGACGGAAGGGCTTTACTGGAAAGCAATGGCTGCGTCCGTGTGCGCTATCTGGAAAACTGTGCCGTCTATGCAAAGGGGGACATCTATGCGGATTGCATCATAGCCTCCCGCATCTTCAGCGACAGCTCGATTGATGTGACCAGCGGAAGAGGCAGCATCATTGGCGGGGCGCTGACAGCCGCAGTCTCTATCAAGGCACACACGATTGGAGCACAGTCCGGAAGAAAGACGGAACTTACCCTGGGGATATTGCCCTATGTGCAAAACGAGCTGCGCGATATCAAAGAGGATTTGTACACAATCAACTCTGAAAAAAGCCGCTTGGATCAGGAACTCGCATATCTGGAACAAAAGCAGGGTATGGAAGGAATCAGTGAAAAACTGGCCAAAGCGCGTATGCGCTGGTCGGTGCTTAGAATCAAGGAGCAGCAGCTGGTAAAGCGGAGAGAGCGGCTGCAGCCAATGGCGCCGGACATCTCCAGATGCCGGATAGAAGGCGAGATCATTTATCCGGTCACCAGTCTGGAGGTGCAAACTGCCATCTGGACAGCCACAACCGTCCGAAGGAACTGCAAAGTGGTGTATGATGCCAAGATGGACGAATTGAGGGAGCTTCACTGAGGGGCTTATCAGATGGAGGGAGGAAATCTTGGAGGCGCTATGCGACTGCAACTGGGTCAATCAAATGGCCGGAACCCTGGTCTGCGAAATTATAGATTTGATGGCGGGAATTCAATTGCGGAACCATCCCGCTTGGGGAGAAGCCGCAAAGGAAAGAGATATAGATGCGATTTATGGCTTTGTGGAGGGAGACGTTCCAATGAAGCTGCGCTTTCTTGCGGAGCCCCGTATGCTCTCCCGCTTGGCCCGGAATATGCTTGGAAGCGAGCCGGAAAAGGGGGAGGCGCAAGAATACGCAATGGAATTTTTTAATATTCTGTGCGGCAGATTTATTTCTGAACTCTACAAGGCGACTGAGACAACCACGCGCTTTTTTCCGACGCGGTATGAGGCATTGCCGAACCCTACAGGGCTGGGCGGGGATACCTCGCTCAGTACCGTTTATTTTATCAGCGATGAAGAGGAATTGGCAGCATTTTCCTGGACGGCCGAAGTTGTGAATGATTTATTGAGGAGGAGCATGCATGTCCAAGTATAGGATCATGGTGGTTGACGATTCCCGCGTGATCTGCGCGGAGATGAAAAAAATGCTTGAGGGCAGTGACATCGAAATCATCGGCTACTGCCGGAGCGGCGAAGAGGCACTGGAGCAGTATGGTACGATGAAGCCGGATCTGGTGACATTGGATATTGTCATGCCGGGAATGGATGGCCTAGAAACCTGTAAAAAGCTGCGGGAGCATTACCCGGAGGCCAATATCTTCATGGTATCCTCCATGGCGTATGACGATATGATCGACCGTGCCGCCGCATTGGGTGCGAAGGGCTTTTTGTTTAAGCCCTTCACCAGGGAAACACTGCTGGAGGGCTTGAAGGGAGCATTCAAAGCCATTCATATGTAAAAGGAGCGCTGCCTGTATGACGGAATATAAAGCGCAGGATACCGATATTGTGTTCGCTCTGGACATTGGCACACGCAGCGTCGTGGGCATTGTGGGGACGCCTGTGGGAGACCGGCTCAAGGTTTTGGGTATCGAAATGGAAGAGCATAAAAACCGTGCCATGATGGATGGACAGATTGACAATATCCAGCAGGTGGCGGATTTGGCACGCATTGTGACGGAACGGCTGGAAAGACAGCTGAAGGTCCATCTGGAAAAGGTCTGTGTGGCAGCAGCTGGACGTGCGCTGCGGACTCAAAGCGGAACCTTCGCACTGGAGTTGTCAGACAGCCAGCCCATTGCTGCAGAGCAGATCAGCCAGCTGGAAACCGGCGCGGTCTCTGCGGCAGAGGCGGCACTGCAGATGGATGAGGAGAATCGCCGCCAGTTTTTTTTGGTGGGCTATACGGTTGCGCAATACCGTCTGGACCGATATCCCTTATCCACCCTGCTGGGGCATGGCGGCAAGACGATGGAGGCAGATGTGGTGGCAACCTTTTTGCCCGGCGAGGTGGTGGAAAGCCTGTATGCCGCCATGCATTTGGCCGGACTGCAGGTGGCCAGCATGACACTGGAGCCTATTGCCGCAATGAATGCCGCAATCCCGGCGGAGCTGCGTCTTTTAAATCTGGCGCTGGTGGATATCGGCGCCGGCACCACGGATATCGCGGTTTGCCGGGACGGGAGCGTGGTTGGCTATACCATGGTGACGCTGGCGGGAGATGAGATCACGGAGGCGCTGATGCGGGCGCTTCTGGTGGACTTTCGGACGGCGGAGGCAATCAAACGCGACTTGTGGAACGGGGCGGATCTCCACTACACCGATATCCTGGGGGTGGAGAACACCACCTCTTATGCGGCCGTTTATGAGGTGATTCAGGAGCCTATGAGGCGTCTCGCAGAGGCGATTGCCGCACAGGTGAGCAGCGTGAACGGCGGAGCGCCCTCGGCGGTGTTCCTGGCCGGCGGCGGGAGCAGGCTGCGGGAGCTGCGGGAGGAGGTGGCACAGTGCCTGGGAATGGAGGAGAGACGCGTATCCATGGCGGGCAATCATTACGCTAAGAGCGCCTTTTCTGAAGAGCTTGACCTGGAGCGTCCGGAATACGCCACACCGCTTGGCATTGCCATCTCCGCCGGGCTTGGCCTGCTAAACGACAGCTATTTGGTGATGCTCAACGGGCAACCGGCAAAGCTGTTTCGCAGCGGGACGCTCACGCTGCGGGATATTCTGCTGATGAATGGCTATACGTATGAGGAGATCCTTGGAAAATCAGGGAAGAGCCTCTCTGTCACGCTGGACGGCAGACGTGTGGTTCTGCGGGGAGAGCCGGCGGCGCCGGCTGTTCTGCGACTCAACGGAGAGGACGCGCCGGTCAGCGCGATGGTTCACGCAGGGGACCAGATCAGCTTTATTCCGGCGCGCTCTGGCGCGGATGCCGCCAGGACGCTTGCGGAGCTGCTGGGAAGGCCCGTCCGTGCGCTGGTGAACAACCGGGAAGCGCCAGCGGACACGCAGCTGAAGCAAGGGGATGTGATCCTGACACTGGAATCCCCCGCCTCCGTGGCGGAGGCTGCGGCAGAGCCGGCGGCGCCGTATGTAAGTCTGAGGACCCTGGATATTGTGCTGAATGAAAAGCCGCTTCATCTGGACGGAAAAGAGGACGGAGCCCCCTATTATCTCATGGATCTGCTGAAATTTTCCGGCCTGGATTTCGACCATTTGGAGCAACCGGTCCGCCTGGAGGTGAACGGCGCGGAGTGCGGCTTCCGGCAGGTCCTCAAGGACGGAGATTCCGTCACCATCGCCTGCGTATGATACAGGAGCGCGGAGTGTGTGGGTGGAAGCTATCAACATGGAGGATGAGAACAGTTGAAACAAAAGAGAGCGGTCCTTGCCGCCGCAGGGATTGTGGCAGCCGTGGGCGTGGCATTTTTTTGGATGCGGGGGGACAGCTCTGCGGATGGGGAGCGGAGCATCGACCCGCCTGAGGAATACCGGATCGGCGGAGTGGACGTGATAGCGCTGCCGGTGATGTCGGACGGCGTTGCCGTCTATCAGGAGGAGCCTGCAAATACCGGCACAGAAGCTGACACAGACACCGGCACAAAGGATGGCGCAGCGCCGGAGGTGAAAAACACCGCCGACGCCGTTGCCTACCGTTATGAGGGCCTGTCCGGCGCCGGGACGCTGGTTTCGGCGTACACGGCAGTGCTGACATCGCCGGATCTGGGCTTTGACATCGTGGACGAAGCGTTGTGCAGGGCTGATGCCCCGGACTTCAGCGCTGAATCAGGAGATGTGAACCTGGCGCATCGGGGGGCAGAGGCGGGTAAGGTTATGCGTCTCCAACTGACCTGGGCGGCGGGGACCTGCACCGTTGTTACAGACGCCCCTGAGGGGGAGATCACAGACCCGCCTGCGCCGGAGGGAATGACCATGGAGGAGGCGCTGGACTATGTCCGGGGGCTGCCGCCCGCCCTGCTTGGGCTGGAGGGGAGCTCCATGGAGGATTACCGGATTTACGCACTGGACGGCATGGCGCTGATCGATGGCATTCCCTGCATTCCGGTGGGGGTGTACCGGACAGCGGAGAATACCGATACAAACGTGGTGGAGGGCAGCTTTTTCCTGGCCTCTGACCAGAGCTGTATTTACAGGCTGGATACAGACACCGGCACCGTGGAAGAGGTGGCCGGATAAGCCGGAATCAGCCGCAGGGAACCGGGAAGGCCTGTGAGGCGGAAGGCACCGCGGCTGTTCAGGGCTGCCTGGGCGAAAACCGGCGTCAGCACGCCCTCCAGCACACCGGTCATGGAGCGGACGGACAGGGCTTCCCGCTCAGGGGAGAGGGCCCGCACCGTGGCCGGGTCCACCTGGATGATCCGCAGGCCAAACTCCTGCCCCAGGGAGATGATTTGTTTGACCGCAATGGCAAGCCGCGCCGCGGCATCCAGGGGCTGGAAACGGATCAGGGCGCTGAACCGCCCCGCGATCTCCCGAAGGACCCCCTGACGCACCATGGCCTGCCGGGCCTCTTCATTTTCCTGAAACAGCCGCTCCGCCAGCTCCGCTGGTGTGGCGGCCTTTTTTTCGGGTTGAGGAGCGTCCCCGCCCCGGCAGGAAAAGCCCAGGGGGCGCGCGCCAGAGGGGGAGAGGTCCGCGTTCGTTGTGAAGACAAAGACACAGCGCCGGAAGTCCAGCTCCCGATCCCCCGACTCATCTGCCCGGTGGGCGGTGCAGCGCCCCTCGTCCAGGATGGACATAAAGACCTTGAGAACCTCCGGGTGGGCTTTTTCCAGCTCGTCGAACATGAATACTGTCCGGGGATTCCGGCGCACCGCCTCCAGGATGGGCTGGTCCTCATAGCCCACATAGCCCGGCGGCGCGCCTGTCAGGCGGTGGACGGAGTGGGGCTGGGTGAAGGTATTCAGCTCTGTCCAGACGGATTGATAGCGCTCTCCCCGGCAGCGTTCCAAGGCCGGGGCCAGGGCTTTGCCCAGCTCCGACTTGCCCACCCCTGTGGGGCCGTAAAACACCAGGGAAAGGGGCCGGGCGGGCTTCCGTTTTTCCAGATGGCTGTACAGCCGAAAAGCGGCGGCCTCCACAGCCTGGTCCTGGCCCAGCACGCTTTGGCTCAGGTCCCTGATAAGGCGCAGGCACGGCTCCGGCCAGTTCTGCGCCGCCGCGGCCGCCGCGGTGGGACGGCCCAGCTCCCACCGCAGCGAGGACAGCCGTTCCGCCAGGGTTTCGTAGCTCTGGAAGCGCCAGAGATTCCGGCGGAAGAGGGCGGCCAGAACCCGGCTGGCCCCATGATAGTCCACGGCGGGCCGCCAGTACAGCAAATAACTGCCGTCCCGCTGGCGGGAAAAGCCCAGCAGCGCCCGCTCCGGGACACAGCCATCCGGCATGAGGCAGCCGGGGAATTCATAGCTGTGTTCCTGCCGGGCGCACAGGTCAATGCACTGCCGCAGGGCGTTGTAGCCTGCTTGGGAGGCGGTGCAGAATTGAGAAAATGCAGCGGACATACAGTCCTCCTTCCGCCGGGGGAGCCGGCATGTGTCAGTATTCCCGGAAACCGGAGAGGGCAAACCTGCCGGAGCACACAGCAAAAAAAATTTGGAAAACCACTTAATTTTTCCAAAAAACAGCCGATAGGTATCATGTAGCGGTTCCAGAGAAGCCGCACGTCCGTCTCCCCACGGCTGTGGAGGGAGGGGCGCGGGGGCCGACGGGCCATGACCGGCCGGCGCGGCGCGAAAGGTCCCCCAACAACCGACGGACCGGACAAAAGGAGTTGTCCGGATCATGAAAAAGGAGTTTATCATATGCGTATTCAGCACAACATCATGGCGATGAACGCCTACCGCAACTACAACAACAACACCTCCGCCCTCAGCAAGAACCTGGAGAAGCTCAGCTCCGGCTACAAGATCAACCGTGCCGGCGATGACGCCGCGGGCCTCGCCATTTCTGAGAAGATGCGTGCCCAGATCACCGGCCTGGACGCCGCCCAGAAGAACGTGAAGGACGGCATCTCCCTGGTGAAGACCGCCGAGGGCGCCATGCAGGAGGTCCAGGACATGCTCAACCGCATGGTCTACCTGTCCAACCAGTCCGCCAACGGCACCTATGACAACGAAGTGGACCGGGCCAACCTGCAGAAGGAGGTGGACTCTCTCCGCTCTGAAATCGACCGAATCGCGGACTCCGCCAACTTCAACGGCATCCAGCTGCTGGACGGCTCCCTGAAGGATGGCGCCACGCTTGGCGGAGCGCCCATTGACCTTACGAATTCAGTTACGCATGTTACCGTCCGGAACAATACCGCCACCGCCGCTGTAAAGCCCCAATTTTCCGTTGATTTGGATGGCTACACGATCAAGACGGATGGCTCTGGTACCGGCAATGGCACGCTGTCCTTGGAGATCGGTGGTCAAACATTGACATCCGGTGATATTACCCTCGGTGCAGATCAGACAATTAACGCTGACGCTATCGCGCAGGCGTTTAACGGAAAGACCGTTAAGATCGGCGATGTGACCTACACGGCTAAAACCGATGGCAGCAAGCTGACCTTTACGGCTGATATTGACCCCAAGAATGAGGCTGACGCCAAAGCCGACTTCGAGGTGAGCCTTGGCAACCTGACCGGCACTGGCGCGACTGGTGTGGGCACCATCAACGATGCTACCCAGGTCATTACCGCCGGCAAGCCCGCGCAGACTGTCACGCAGGCAACCGCCGACTTTAAGCTGTCCACCGATATGCTGGCTGACGGCAACACGATTAAGATCGGCGACCAGGAATTTACGATTAATTATTCCAGTGATAAGACCCAGGGCACTGCTATCGGCGTAAAGGACCTGCTGGATGATACCGGGAAGCTGGATAGCACGAAGGTCGCCGAAATCGCCAACCGTATCACCAATGCTGGCAAGGCCAACACAGTGTTCACCATTGGTAACAATGGCGGCACTCTGACCCTGCAGAGCAAGACTGGCAATACGACCGATCTGAGCACCGAAGCCTTGGTTCGGGATCAGATTTCCGTTACACCTAAGCCCATGACCGGTTCCAGCCTGACCCTCCAGATTGGTGACAGCAGCGACAGCTGGAACCAGCTGCAGGTATCTGTGGAGGATATGCACTGCGACGCTTTGGGTATTGCGGATGTGGACATTAGCACCCAGGATGGCGCACAGAAGGCAGTCGAAGTAATCGAAAAAGCCATCAACAGCGTGTCTATGACCCGTGGTACGCTGGGCGCTACCCAGAACCGTCTGGAGCACACCCAGAACAACCTCTCTGTGATGACGGAGAACATCACCGACGCTGAGTCCACCATCCGCGACACGGACGTGGCCGAGGAGATGATGTCCTACACCAAGAACAACATCCTGATCCAGTCCGCGCAGGCCATGCTGGCTCAGGCCAACCAGGTGCCGCAGGGCGTGCTGCAGCTGCTGCAGTAACACGGGCACGGCGGTCGGCTGTATCATACGGGACCGGCGACACGAGGGGGCGGTTTTCCGCCCCCTCTTTTCCTGTCCGCACGGTCCGTGGAGAGCCGGAAGAAAGCCCTCTCTGTTCTCCGGCTGTTCCACAGGGAGCATGGGCGTCTGGCATGGAAACAGGAGGACGCCGCGGCGGCGCCTGCCGCCGCAGGAAGGCGGAATTTACACCGGCCTGCCGGTGGAGCAGGCACATGGCCGCGTTATAGAAACAGAAGAGCTGCATATGGCTGAAGAGAATAAAAGAAAAAAGTCATGGGTCATCCCATGACTTTTCTTGTCTGTCCACGGTGTTTCTGTTCAGGCGTAGACGTCAATATATTGTCCCATGGACGGCGCGGCCGGCAGCATTTCCAGCAGTTCCTGAGCGGCCAGCTCCTGGGTGTCCATCACCTTTTTCGTCACCGCCATGGAGTATTCCACGGAAAACCGCGCGGCGCTCATATCCATGGCTGCGCCAGCAATGGATTCTAACATGCAAACACGCTCCTTCACAAAAATATGGACCGTCTTTTTCAGGGGGAAGACGGCGGGGGGCCGCTTAACAGGTCAAGCAGGGCGGCGGGGTCGGCCTCCTCCCTGGCGGAATCCTGGTTGACAGCTGCGGCGGCAATCAGCTCACTGCGCAAAATGGGGACTTCCACCGGCGCGGAAATGGCCAGCCGCACACGGCCGCCCTCCACCGAAATGACGGAGATGGAGATGTCGGAGCCGATCATCACGGATTCGCCGGGTTTGCGCTGCAGAATCAGCATGTGGCCCCCTCCTCCCCGCGGCCGAAGTCCGCCAGGGGATGCCGCATATCATAGGCTTCTGTCTCCATGATGATCTGCCGGGCCTCATTGGTCCCGGGATTGATGACCACAGGACATTTCAAGTTGACTGTGCTGGCTGCCACCGGATTTTTCACCGCGCACAGCACATAAAAGCACAGGGCGCCCGTGTCCTCCACAGCAAAAAGCTCCAGCTCCGTCTTTCGCAGAACGGGCGTATAGTCCGGACACAGGGAGAAGGGATCCAGCAGGATAAAGGCCAGTGCGGGCGTGGCAATGCTTTGCAGGCACAGCATACTGTGCCCACTGCCCTCAAAGGGGAGCAGCAGAAAATCGTGCTCATCGTCAAAGCCGAACATTCCTGCCGGAAACCGGATACTCTCTGCCGGCTCATAGTTGATCTCGCCGAAATATTTGGTCTGTAATTTCAATGAGGTGACTCCCCCTTACGCCTGTACATCGATGGGCTCATGGTCGGGATCGGCGGAAGGCGGCACATACAGCGGCCCGCCAATGTATTTGATAATCACATCCGGCTGCTGCTTGACAGAGATTTCAATGTCCCCGGGAATAAATTTGAACTGCGTCTGGTTCACCCGCCAGTCAAAGTTCAGCTTATCCATCTCAAAGCGGATGTTGACCTCGCCCGGGTCCCAGTCCAGCTCCGGTCCCACCGATGGGAGGAACTGAATCCCAATGTTGGTTTTCACGTCCTTCGCCGCAGTGTCCGCCGCAAACTGTGTCACCAGTTCTTCGCCAATCTGAGTCTTCAGCAGAAGCTCGCCCTGCTGGGCATAGGTGGCGGTGGCCTGATAGGCCGCCTGCCGGCCCTTCTCTGCGCTTTGCTGGATAGACCGGACCGCAGTGGGCACAACTGAATTGCGGGATTCAAATGTGTCAATATTCAGACGAATAGGGCGGCTTTTGATGCTCAGGCCGCCATTGTCCCTGGAAATTTCCAATTCCGCCGTACCCCGCGTGTATTCCAGCTTCGCGTGGGATACCTTCATCTCAATTTCAATCGGTACATTCGTAATTTCAATGAGCGGTCCCATAGCAGTGTCTCAGCTCCTTTTTTTAAATGACGCTTCTCTTTGGATCAGGCGTTGATATAATCCATCAGACTTTGGGAAAGGATGCTGTTTCCCACCTTCAAAGCTGTGTTATAGCAGTATTTCGCCCAGGAAAGCTGTGAAATTGCCTCCGCCGGGTCCACATCCTCAATCCCCAGGAACTGCTGCTCCAGTGTATGTGCCATGTTTTCCAACTGGGTCTGATTGCTCTTGAGAAAGTCGGCCTGGGTGTCCAGCTCGATATGCTTATCCTGCAGCAAGGCGGCGGACGCTTCAAACTTATCCGCCAGACGCTGAAATTCATCCCGCTCCCCTTCGGCAAAGGCGCCGGTGGTTGCGTCGCAGTTCAGAAGAATCTGGCCCATTCGGGAGATGATGGAGACGATATTCTTGGGGTCTCCATCCGCGTCAACGCCATAGCCCAGGAAATTGATGCCCTGCAAGGCCACATTGAACACGCTGGAGCCGATCACTTCGCCTGTCTTGCCGTCCTCCTGCAGGCCCAGGCCCAGATCCGCATACTTGACCTCGCTCTTGGAGAGATAGTCCAGAGAGGCCAGATCTTTCTCCGCCTGCTCATAATCGGCCTTGGAGATGGTTTTAGAATTGTCCAGTACCAGATAATAGCGTTCCGTTGTGCTGATATTTCCATCCGCATCCACAAGCTGTCCGGCGCCCGTAGTGTCTCGCAGCACTGTGGGGGCATTTCCGGCCTTGACCGCCGCCTCATAATCGTCCACACTGATGGTTTTTACCCCGCCGGAGAGAAGATAGTTGGTCCCGGCAGGGTCGTACTGCCCCTGATCGTTCAGGGTAAGGGGAGCGCCGTTGCTCATGGCTATATCCGGCACTGCCGCGTCTACGGGGATTCCACGGTAGCAAAGGGTGCCGTCCTCTCCCCAGGTGAAAGGAACCTTCAGCCCATCCGCGCCGGCGAAAATAAAATTGTCACCGTAACGGCCATTCATGGTCTGCACAATGCCCTTTGCCAGCTCCGTCAGGGACTGCCCCAGGGAATTGCGGCCGGAGGCGGTGGGGTCATTGATGCTATGGAGGATGTCCTGATAGGCAGAGGAGGTCTTTTGGTTGTTGACATCATCCACCACGCTGCCAAGGGCGCTCCATGCCTGCTCGTATTTGCGGGTCACAGATTCACTCACGGAGTATTGGCTGTTGACACGCTGAAAAGAGCGGCGCATCTGGAAGCAGCGCGCGGCTGTGGCGGGATCTGCTGCGTAAGTGTCAAAATTCCGCCCCGTCAGAACGGTGTTCATAGCTTTGTTCAGCGTATAGGAAGACCGCTGCAGATTATAGCGATAACTCTTTAATACGCCGTTGGTAGTGGATCGAATCATCATGGTCAGGCAGCCTCCTTATCAGGTCGTAATGCCAGTACCGTTGATGAGCTTGTCAAGCAAGGAGTCCAGAGTGGTCATCAGGCGGCAGGCGGCGTTGTAGGATTTTGAATACTGCATCAGATTCATTGCCTCGTCATTCAAATCCACGCCGGAGACAGAGTCTCTGCTGGTGTCCAGAGTGACGGAGGCGGCATAATAGTTGTCCAGAAGCGTGCTGGTTCCCTTCATATCATGGCCAAGGACAGAGCCGATGTTGTCCCACATCTCCCCGAAGGTTCCGTTAAACAGGGGAATATCGCTGCTGTCGGGAGCCACCGCACTGGGGAGGTAATCCATCTTGGTGGTAAACAGAGCAACCATGTGCAGGATATTCGTGCTGTCAGTGGTGGCAATATCCTGATTGCTGGGGCGCACAAAGGAAGAGATAATCTGCTCACCACTGGCCCACGTGGCAGAGACGGAGATGTTCGAGGCAGTAATACCTTCGGCATTATCTGTATCTCCGCGAACACTGAACATATTGAAGCCCACCTTATTGCCGTTGGCCTCCAAATATGCCAGTTGGTCATCCGTCAGCTTGATATCTGTGGTGAGAGTGGTCCCATCCAGAATCAGCGGTTTTCCATCCTTGTCGATGTATTCGCCCTTTTCATTCCGCATGAATCCCTGGTTGGCTGCGTTAAAGGCGCTTGCAAGCTGGACTGCCAGGGAATCCAACGCTTTTTGATAGTAGGGAATTCCACGCTTGCCGGCAGCGTTTTCATCAACCTTTGCAATGGCGTCTGCGGTGGAATACTCCCCAGCTTCCGTCAGCAACTCCCGCTCAGACTGGAGGGCGCCGTAAAGGTCATTGTCATCCAGCGCCACGGCCGCAGAGGGTGTTTTGGTATATACCTGTTTATAGTATTGATTTCCAGACTTTGTAAAAACCGTAATGGTTGTGACATTCGTATCAGGGTCGGTCACGGTTGTAGCCTTGCCGCCGCTGGCGTTGTAATCAGCCTCCGTAATCGTCTCCAGGCGACCTTTTTCCATGGTATACAGGAGCCGGCCATTGGAATCCCGCAGTTCAGAGACGGTCAGATCAAAGTTGGGGCTGTCGATGAGCTGCGCCAGGTTGGCATTGTTGGTCCCGCTCCCGTCCGGCTTCAGGTATTGGAAGTTATCCACCCCATTTGGAGGCTTGGTGGGATCAAAGTTGGGATTTGGCTGGGGGACCTGAGTCATGGAAAACTGGGCGGCGTAGGTGCCGTCAACCAGCAGTGTGGAGTCCGTTGTCACATCAGCGTCAGGGTTGGCGTTTCCCAAACGGATTGTCAGCTTTTCAACGGTCTGGCCCGCACCGATATCCTCTTCGGTGTAAATCACGTCAATTTTCATGTATTCGGAGAGCTGGTCGATCAGCAAATTGCGCTCGTCCCGAAGCTCCAAGGCGTTGTCGCCGTGAATCTCGCTCTTGCGGATGGAGGCGTTCAGATCCCGAATATTCGACAGAATATTGTTGACGGTTTCTACATCCTGCTTGTAGCCGGCCAATGTGTTGTTGTACAGTTCACTGAGCCTGTTGGCGTAGGAATTGATTTGCTTGGCCAGCGCATCTGCGGCGGCACGAACTTGAGTATCATATACATCGTGCCCAGTCTGATCCGTCAACTGTTGAAGGGCGTCGTACATCTTGTCCAGCTGTGCGCTGATGATGCCAAAGCCATCTTCACCGTCACTCACCTCGTCCAGAATTGCCTGAATTCCCTCCAGACCGCCCAGCTTTGCATCCATGGCTCCCACGTTGGACATCTGGCTACGGTAACGGATGTCCAGATAGGGATCCCGCAGCTGGGACACACCGGTACACAGCACGCCATTTCCTGTGCGGGCGCCAAAAGAGGAATAATACCGGTCAGCACCACCTGCATAGAAACTGCTCTGTTCCAGACGCTGGCGGGTGTATCCGTAGGTATTGATATTTGCAATATTGTTTCCGGTGACACTCAGTCCTGCCTGAGACGCATAGATTGCCAGTCGAGCCTGGGTATAAGAGCCAAATGTACCAATCGAACTCATCGTAAAACTCCTCAAAAACTGATCCGCCGCAGCGGAGACTATCGGTTATACCCGGAAATCTGCCTTTGCAGATGGGGAGGACGGGGTCTGCGTTACATGCCCGGGATTTCCGGCGGGGTCGGCGTTCAGGACTGCAAGGACCCGGTCCACCTCGCGGAGGTTGTGCTCCAGAATGCCGCGGGCCGTTTGCGCGCCATTGTGGTAAGTCCGATACTGCTCCATCAGTTCGGCGGCTGTTTGGCGCACCGCTTCCTCCATTTCGGGCGGGAAATGAGCAGACAGCTGGGCGAGCGGGACCTCGGACAAATCCAACTCCCGGAGAAGGTTCAGCCGCTTTTGTTCCAAACCGCGAAATGCCAGAGCCAATGCCTGTTCTTCGTTCAAAATTTCATCCAGCGCTTCCAGGTCATCCATTTGGGCAACCTCAATTTTGCGATGCACCAATTTCGTGAGCTGACTCAGATTGCTGAGTATAGACTGCAGAAGCTCCAAATAGGAACGGAAAAGATGTTCCATCAGTTAGTCTCCCATCAAAAAGAGTATTTTGCCGGCAATGGCCACTGGGTCCGGAGTATAGTTACCAGAGGACACTGCCTGACGAAGAGCATGGATATCGCCGGTTGTTGTGGCAGTCCGCACCTCGCAAGAGAGACGGCTGACCAGGCTCTTAAAGGTGTCCTCCCCGTTCACAGAGACGGAAAATGACACAGAATCATGGCTGCGGTCCATATGAGGCCTGGATGCGGATCCCTGCCTGACACCGGGATAATATGTTCTTGGGGAACTGATAGGGGGGATGCCACCAGAAGAAGTCAGCACGATATCTCACACCTTTCCGTTCATTTCCATGCGATATGTAGTTGCCTAAATAAAATCATTCACTATTTATATCGTCATCATTACTGGAAAGATAAGGACGCAGGAAAAATTTTATTGAGACAAACAGACGGAATTTGCAGGAATTACAGTCCTGCAAATTCCGTCTGTGGCTTCATGAAAAACCTGCGCATCAACGCAGCAATTTCAAATGGCGGATCAGAACACCGGCGATATTTTCACAGGATGCCTGGACGCAGACGGCTCCAATCTCATGGGCAACTGCCGGCATTCCATAAACAACGCTGGACTCTTTGTCCTGTCCAATGGTATAGGCCCCCTTTTTCCGCATGGCCAACAGACCAGCGGCTCCGTCCTGCCCCATTCCGGTCATGATAATACCCACCATTCGGCACTGGACTGCTTCCGACATGGACTGAAAAAGCGCATCTACAGAGGGGCGATGGCCGCTCACTTTTTCACCTGGCATACAGGACAGAGTATACTTGCTGCCAATACGGACCACACGCGTCTGTAAATCAGCGGGTGCAACCAAAGCGAGTCCGCGATGAAGCTCATCACCATTCCGGGCCTCCCGCACTTCCATGCGGCAAAGCCGGTTCAACCGGTCAGCATACATTTTGGTAAAGCCGGGCGGCATATGCTGCACAATGACCATGCCCGGAATGTCTGCCGGCAGCCGCTTCATGACTTCCAGAGTCGCCTCTGTTCCGCCGGTGGACGCACCCAAACCTATCAGAACCTGGTTCAGTGCGGGCGCCTGGCCCAGAGGAAGAGGGGCGGCAGAGAGGTATGGGGCCTGCGTTGGGGAAGTTCCCGCCGTTGCTGGGGTGGACCGAACCTTGGCGGCAGATGCGATCAGGACTTTTTGCGTCAGTGTGGTGACAAAGGCATCCATGTTGTCCTGAGAGGCAGGCTTGCGCACAAAGTCCACCGCGCCGGCGTCTAAAGCGTCGAACACTTTTAAATTCAGCGACGAGACAAGAATCACGGGAATTGGATGCTGGGGGAGGTACTCCTTTAGAAAGTCAATTCCGCTCTTGCCGGGCATCTCCACATCCATAGTAATGACATCGGGATTCAACTTGGGAATTTTCACCTTTGCATCCAACGTGTTGATAGCATAGCCGATGACCTCAATACTTGGGTGTGCAGACAGCCCCCTGATAATCATACTGCGGGCCACCATCGAGTCATCTACCACCATAACATGAACTTTTTTGCTGGTCATAGCCGAGATGTTGGACCTCCTTCAGTTATTTCTGAAATGTCGCTGTGGTCAATCTATGATAGGGAGAGTTTTGGCTCAGGTTTTCTGAATAGCTGATCAGCAGATAGCCCCCAGGAACCGTTGCGTCGTAAAACCTTCCCACAAGAGCGTCCTTGGTGGATTGGTCAAAATAGATCATGACGTTTCTGCAGAATATGACATCGAACTTGCGGCGGAAATTGATGGGGTTCATCAAATTGAAGGTCTGAAAAATCACATTATTCCGGACGGATGGAACTACTGTATAGGTGCCGTCCGGATTCTTTGTGAAATATTTGCGCTTCCAGTCTGCGGGCATCGTTTCGGGAAGCTCATAAATACCCTTTTTGGCAGATGCCAAGGCATTGGCTGAGATATCCGTGGCAAGGATGCGGGTATCCCACTGCCGGGCCTGCGCCCCCAAATAATCAAAGAGATACATGGTGATGTTATAGGGCTCTTCTCCGCTTGAACAGCCAGCGCTCCAAATTGACAAGACTTTGTCCCGCTGATGGCGGCGGATCAGATCAGGGATAATTCTCTGCCGAAAATATTCCAGATGCTCCTGTTCCCGCATAAAAAACGTATAGTTGGTTGTCAGCTTATTCAGGATCATCGTGATTTCATCAGCGTCCTTCTTTTCCAGCAGGTGTGCCACGAAATCAGAAAAGCTGGAATACCCCATCTTTCGGATGGTTGGGGACAGGCGGCCGGTAATCAGCTGACGCTTGCGGGATAAATCAATCCCATAGTTGGACTTGACAAAAGTCACCATGCGCTGAAAGTCCGCGTCAGAAATCAGCATGGGGGAAAAGGAATTCCCTGCATGAACGGCGTTTTCCTCAATACTCATGACTCAGCAAACGTTCGCAATCCAAAACCAGCATAGTACCAGAGCCATCCGGAATGGTACACATGCCGGAAACCAGCTGTTGAGAACTCTGAGAGGGTACAGGCAAAATGTCATCACTGGGAATTTCAATCATCTGGTCGACGGCATCCACCAGAATTCCGATCTGGGTATTGTCGAAGTTGAGCACGACTAACAAATCATCGGTCTCATTCGCCGCCTTGCCCAGCCGCAGCCGGATATCCAATACCGGGATAATCTGCCCCCGCATATTGAAGATGCCGCGTATGTAGTCCGGCATCATCGGAAGATAGGTGGCGGAATGATTGTTGAGAATTTCCACCACATACTTCACATCGACTCCGAGCCGTAGGTTATCAATCACGAAAATGAGATATTTTTGACAGCTGCTCTCGTCTTCTGAAGAAAGGATCTGATCTTCTTCCGCATCAAGCAGGCCAGGCTCCTTCACTGCGTTCAATTCCATTCACTCCTTTGTAACGGCTATGCGCTCTGCGCAGCGGTATACAGGTTGCCGGCATCCAGAATAATGCTGATATTGCCATCGCCCAGAATGCTGCAGCCCATAATTCCGTAATTTTTCACATTGAAATTGTTGATGTAGGACGGGAGGGGCTTTACAACAATCTGCTGCTCGCCTAAAAGCTCATCCACAAACAGGCAGTAAGAAAGGTCCCCGGACTCTAGCCAAAGGAGGATGCCTTCATCAATCACGTCCGTGCCGCCGGGGAGACGGTAAAAGTCTTTGGCCCGGATGACAGGATAGTACCGGTCCGTCAGCTTGATCATTTCACCATCCACGGAATCGCGCAGAATATCGCTTTTAGACACCTTGAAGCTCTGGCGGATGTTGTTGATGGGGATGGTAAAAATGGAATCCCCCACAGATACCTCCATGCCGTCCATGATTGCCATGGTCAAGGGAATGCGGATGGTGGTAGTCATTCCTTTACCAAGTTCACTTGTGATCGTGACATTACCGCCCAGTTCCTCCACGCTCTTCTTTACCACATCCATTCCCACGCCGCGCCCGGAGTATTCTGTGACCTCCGTGTTGGTCGAAAAGCCCGGCATCAGCAAAAAGTTCAGAATGTCCCGGTGGGAATATTCTGCATCCGGTGCGGCGATGCCGTTTTTGACGGCCTTTTTCAATACGCTCTCGTCATTGACACCCTGGCCATCGTCTTTGATCACGATGATGACCTCGCTGCCGGTGTCCTGTGCAGAGAGGACGATCTCTCCCACCGGGTCCTTTCCGGCGGCAATGCGCTCTTCCTCGGTTGCCTCAATGCCGTGGTCCATGGCGTTGCGGATCATGTGCATAATGGGGTCGCCAATGCTGTCTACAATGGTTTTGTCTACCTCCGTGTCCTCGCCGACAAGCGTCAACTTAGCACGCTTATTAAGCTTTTTACTCATATCACGGACAATTCGGTTCATCTTTTGGAAGGTATTGGACATGGGAATCATCCGCAGGGACATGGAGATATCCTGCAATTCATCCGTCAGCTTGCGGAGCTGGCGTGCGTTTTTGGAGAAAATATCAAGGTGCAGCCCCTTCAGGTCGGGGGAAGCAGTCACCATGGACTCTGTAATGACGATCTCTCCAACAATGGCAGACAGCTGATCCAACTTGCTGAGATTGACGCTGATCAGGCTCTCCTTCTGATGCGCGGGAGCGATACCTGCTGCGGCACCTGGGGCGGGGAGTGGGACAGATGCTTTCGGCGATTGCGCTGGGGCAGAACTGGACTCTGGCGCGGGGAGGGAAGCCGGCACCGGCGCAGGATGGTAATCGTGAGGCTGGTAGGAGCGCACCGAACCCGCCGTGCGCACAACGGGAATGGCCTTCTCCCGATCCTCTGCGTGTTTGAACATCAGGAGGAAGCCGTCCTTGATCACCTGTTCCGCGGTGGAGGCGTCATTTTCCACTGCCGCGGGTTCAAAAAGAAAATCCGCCTCTGCACAGAAGTCCTGGATGGACACCACCAACATGTAGGCCCGCAGATTCTCCATGCCGCATCCCTCGTCAAAAAAGACATGCAGCTCATAGGGAAAATCGGGATTGCCACCGGTTTTTACGAAGGTGGACGATTCCGAAGATGAAGCAGCAGGTGCCGGAGTGGGAGCGGAAGCCGCAGCTTCTGAAGGCGCTTCCCCTTTAATTTTGGAAATCAGGCTATTAACATTTTCAAGAAAGGTGTCGATATTTTTATCAAGGGGTTGGCCAGCCTCTACTTTTTCCATCTCCGAGCGGAAGTAGTCAATGGATTGAAACATCAGATCAAAGAGACGGGGCCTGTGTTCCACAGAGACAACCGACATAGTATTTTCACGGATAATAAAGAACAGGTCCTCGATTCGATGGGAAACGGTTGCCAATGAGTCGTACTCCATCATGGCGGAAGAGCCTTTGATGGTATGCATAATGCGGAAAATCTCATTTACATCGTCCTGTGAAAATGTATCGGCTTTTTCGGCCTCTAAGACAATGGTTTCCAATTGCTCCAGGAGCGTGTTGGTCTCATAAATATACATATCAAGGATTTCGTTTCCACTACTGCCCATAGCAGCACCACCTTTTGCCTTTTTTATATTTATCGGCGCGGTCAGGTCAAAAGATAAGAACTGCCCGAAGTTTTTTCTGCGAGGTGACATCAATATGCCGGATATTTTAGGCGCGACCAACCCAGTCCCGGGCTATGATAAGGCAGCGGTCAACCGGAATCTTCCCGCATCGCCGGAGAATACGCAGATTCAAAATATTCCGGACCCGACCAGGGTCGGCCGGACAGACGGACGCACGGAGCGTCAGGACAGCACGCTGCAAGGGGACGGCCGCATCCGGTATGATTCCAATTTTCAGACATTTTTACAGCGGCTGCAAGAGACGCCGGGAATGTCAGAAAGTCTGTCCAGGATTTTTGGGTGGGACCGGACAGAGGTCAGTTCTGGAATCAGCGCGGGCATGGCTGAGGAAATGTCCAGGGTGCTTGAGATGCTGCAGATGGATGCGGCGCAGCTTTTGGAATTTCTCAAAGGACAGGCCAGAACAGGCACGCGGTTTCATGGCGCGCTGTTTGCCCTCTTGCGCAGCGCATACGCGAAGGCCGCCTCGGACGGAATGCGGTCGGATATCTTAAATTTCTTGAAGTGCTACATAGACTACTCTTCCACAGCTCACTTGGAAGGCAGCATCCTGCGAAATTTAGAGGATATGGCGGACGCCATGCCGGCGAGCTGGGCGGAGAAGCTGCGGGAGATGGCGGCACGGCTGGAAAACGGGATGGCGGCCGGAGACCGGCGCGGAAATGTGCTGCTGCTCCAGCGGGAGCTGTTTCCGTATATGTCGGACTATGTGGGGCGCACCCATGACATGGGGCTGCCAAGAAGCCTTTTGACCATGCTGTCACTCAATGCCGTCAGGTATGAAAATGGGACGGAAGAACGGCTGCTGGAGGCCTTTCACCAGCTCAGCGGATATGCAGCTTTCAAAGACCAGCTGAGGGGAATTGACGGGCAATCCCTGCTGGCCCTGCTGCGGAGCAGCCGGTTTGACGGGGAGACCGGCGCGGTCCGGTTTGCCAATTCCATCACCGCCGCCGTGCAGCGGGCCATGCGGGGGGAGTGCAGCGCCGAAATGCAGCAGGCGTTTCAGAGCCTGATGGGGGCTGTTTTGGTCAATGAGAGCGTATATATGCCGGTCAACCACTATTTGCTGCCGCTGATGTGGAATCATCGTGCGCTGTTTTCGGAATTGTGGGTTGATCCGGATGCGGAGGGCGATGGCGGAAGAGCTGGGAGCGGGCACCGGCATACCATGAAAATCCTTTTTAAGATGGATGTCCAGCCGCTGGGCCTGTTCGATATCATTCTGAACAGCCGTGGGAATGAGGTGGACATTCAGGTGTCCTGCCCCGAACGTGTGGTTCCTTTTTCCAGGCAGATTGAACAATCCATATCACAGATTCTGGAGAGGAATGGATTATCACCTACACAGGTAATCGTGCGGAAGCTGGAGCGCCCGGTCACCTTGACCGAGGTGTTCCCCAAAATCTTTGAAGGGAAGAACTGCGTGAATGTCAAAGCGTGAACGAACGGGCGGCGCGGCCAAAAAGGCGGTTGCGCTTCAGTATGGTGAGGGTGACATGGCGCCGGTGATTGTTGCCTCAGGCATGGGCTATATGGCAGAAAAGATCGTTGAGACAGCTGCGGACAATGGAGTTCCCATCTACGAGGACAACTCACTTGCCACAGTCCTGACACAATTGGAGCTTGGCCAGGAGATCCCCGAAAGCCTGTACCAGGCGATTGTGGAGATCTATGTATATTTTCTCCATTTTGAACCGGAGTTGGATCAGGCAAAAAGCAATCCACAGGGAGGGCACAGCAATGACAAAAAAGCAGATATACCTGCTGCTGGACAGTAAAAGTGCGCCATTGGCCCGGGGCGTATTGGAAACCGCGCCGGACGGATCTGTTCTCCAAATTCATATCTTGGATGGAAAAGAGGATGAGGTCGCACAGCATGAGGTTATCCAGCTGGTGGGAATGGAGAGCGGTGGACTGGCCGTACAATGTCAGTTGCTTCGGCAGCGGGGAGAGAGGATTTCTCTGAACAAGGTGGCGTCCCTGGGATCAGAATTCCGGCGGAACCTGCGCGTTCCAGTGAAATTTCAAAGCTTTATCTATCCGCTCAGCGGAATGTGGAAGGGCCGTGGAGAAGTCCAGTCCGTGGATATCAGCTGCGGCGGCATCGCGTTTTATGGACAGTATGGACTGGAGAATGGAGAGACGCTGGAGATTGTGATTCCAATCACGGCAAAGCCGATGGTGCTGCGCTGCCAGATTCTCCGTCAGCAGATGCTGCGGAACAATCGGGCGTTTTACGCGGCGAAGTTTGTGGATATGTGCAACGATGAGGAGACTTTGCTGAGAGAGGCTGTGTTTCGTGTTCAGCTGGAAGGCAGGCCGAGACGCTCCGGCGCGGGAAATGGAGATATGGAGGTAGAGAGATGACCAAGCGCGCATCCGAACGGAAGTATGGAAAGGGAAGAACTGCCAAGAGACTGACTGCATTTGTGCTGGCCGCGGCACTCTGCTTCGGGCTTTTACCGATGGTGTCTCTGCCGGCAGAGGCCGCTGATTGGATGGAGCCTTATCTGGAACAGGTTGTGGAATGGGGCGTCATGCGGGGGGACGCATCGGGCAATTTGAATCCGGACCGGCAGATTACCCGGGCGGAGTTTGTTACGATGGTGAACCGGGCGTTCGGGTATACGGAAGCAGGGGCAAATCCCTTTACAGACGTACCGAACAATGCCTGGTACGCAGAGGATATTCGCATTGCCAGCAGGGCGGGCTACTTTAACGGAACATCTGCCACCACGGCTTCGCCAAATGCTCTGGTAACGCGGGAGCAGGCAGCGGCCATGCTTGGACGAAACCTGCGGCTTCAAGGCGGCGCGGGCGCCATCACGAGCTTTACAGACAACCAGCAGATCGGCGCCTGGAGCCGCGGACTTGTGCAGGAGGCCGCCGATATGGGGATTATCCAGGGCTATAAGGACGGAACCTTCCGCCCCAAGGCCAAGATTACCCGCGGCCAGGTGGCCTGCTTTCTGGTCCGGGCTCTGGGCACGTTGGTTCAGGAGCCTGGGGAGCAAACAGTGGGAGGAGTGTATGGCAATCTGACCATCAACACTTCAGGCGTCACACTCCGGGACACCGTCGTTACCGGCAATCTGTATCTGACCGGCGGTGTTGGACTGGATGATGTGGTGCTGGAAAATGTGACGGTGATGGGAAAGATCGTGGTGAGCGGTGCCGGCACAAGTCAGAAGGGTGAGAGTAGCATTGTCCTGCGCAATGTAACGGCGGGTGGCCTGGAGGTTGACAGCCTGACCGGTCAGTTTATAAGCCTGCGCTCCGATGGCCTGACCAATATCAAGGAGACCACGGTCCGCACCTCC
>ENA-UESI01000086-UESI01000086.1-human-gut-metagenome-genome-assembly--contig:-NODE-86-length-74760-cov-8.355556_pt1 | contig 74760 bp, 72 predicted proteins | sample MGYA00243005_ERZ508006 | MGnify/ENA primary metagenome ERZ508006 (study PRJEB26167, sample SAMN06115436) | human gut metagenome | host: Homo sapiens | place: China:Shandong | collected 2015-06-10... | reverse complement strand
ATAATATCACGCTCATATTTGAATAACAATTTATCATTTATGCCAGTGAGTTTTTCAACTTCTGCTCGAGTATAACCGTTATTTTGTCGGGCTTTGTAAAGTTTTTCTCCCTTAGTCATTTTTTCACTTCCTTCATATGCCAAAGTATCTAAACAGATAATAACATAAAGTATCTTTAAAAGCAATAAATATTACGCCGGATTTTCAAAAAATAACTTGACAGGCGAAAGAAGCGAGGGTAGAATAGATGTAACTTAAAAAGCGAACGGAGGTGGGAAAGTTGAATGTTGCCAAGTTGAAAGGCGTAATGGCCGAGAAGGGATTTACACAGAAAGAATTAGCAAAAAAACTTAGTTTATCTGAACGTACTATGCAACTGCGTATGAAGGCGGGGCGGTTTGGGACTGATGAGGCTGAGCGTATTGGTGAGATTTTAGGAATAGATAAGAAAACTCTTGTAGATATTTTTTTACCAACGAAATCGCTTTAAAAGCGAAAATGAAAGGCGTGAGAGTACTGGAAATAACAAAACCCGATGGGTTGTGTCCATCGGGATCTGTTCCAATCTTTGTTTACCTGCAGTGCCTTTGCAGCTTACAAAACTAACGTCAACTAGTTTATCCTGATTTCACAGTAGTTTCGTTAGTGTTTTCGTACAGTTTTTATCGTGGCTCTGATCCACGTTGGAAAACGGTATATTTTGTAAGCAACCATAACACAACTACAGTTTTCTATGGGGCACGACTTCACTTAGGTAGTTTTGGATCTACCGCATTTATTGCCCTTAGCATTAGTCAAATGTTGCAGGAACGGGCAAGTTCAAAAATTGGCCCACAAAGACCAACTCCTTCCTTGCCATTTAGGCAATTATATTCTAGCAATAAAACAGATAGTAGTCAATTTTAGGAGACGCCTATGGATTTTAAAATTTTTTTAACGGAAACAAGAAAAACAAAACGCGTTAGTAAGTATCGATTATCCAAAGATACTGGAATACGGATCACCACTATTACCAAGTATGAAAGAGGAGAAATCGTTCCAAGCATTACAAATGCTGAAAAGTTATGCGCTGCATTAGGGACTTCGTTTACCATTGGAAAAGATCAGAGATAAAAAATGAAAGGAGGCGCAATATTGAAACCCTGTAAGTTAAAAATAATAGGCGATACTGACGGACGAATAAGTGATTATGCCGCTCGAAGTTTGGCCGAATATGTGGTTGATCGGCTAAAGGAGTTGATGTTGCCAGATGGACGATTTAAGGATACAACTTTGCAGGCTGAATTTGAAGTCTGGCAAAAAACGCCAGAGGCGGCATTGTTTGAATGAGAAAGGAGGTGAAATAGCTAATGCCAGAACAACTACCAAAGGAAATATTTAATCTGATATCCGATAGATCTACACATATAAAGGGCTTAAACTCATACGCTAAAGCGATTCAGGCTGTTTCTGGTAAAATTCCAGCGCATATTTTAGAGGATTTCATTGAATCACTAAGGTTTTTTAATAGCGGCATAGCATGTTTAGAACTCGAGTTGGGCGATAATGGTTATTCGTTTGATGACTTAGCTTATCTGACGGCTATAGTCGATGCTGCAGAAAAGGACAAAAGTCGTGCTGGGGGGGAGGAAACACCGTGAAAACACTAAGCATTTATGTTTGGTACTTTTTTGCTGAGAGTGAAATTTTCCCGAAGATATTGATCGCGACATCGCTGATCATCTTTGGAATGTTTTTAGAAAGGGCGTGGTGAGATGTGGAAAGAGTTAGGTTATCAGATTGCGGTAATTGCTATCGGAACATGGTTTGGCGTATTTGCCGGTTTATGGCTCTGGTGCAAAATGAATTAAAGAAAAGAGCCATCAGCACGGCAATGCTGATAGCTCCAGGTTAATACTTGGGTCGGTGAACAACCTTGTATTGCCTATATTATATCACAGGAGGTTGTGTTAATGTCAAAACCTTTAATAACTATTTACAAGGATACCAAAAACCGGAAGCGGTTAAATCAGCTTCTTTGTATATTGGTACACATGAAAGGTTAGCAGCTTTTCAAAAAGAATGCGGGCTGTCTATTCCTAAACTGCTGGAAATATGCGTGAATTTTACTTTAGAACACGCGATCATTTCAGATGAACAAGCTCCGGGATACAAAATTGAAAGCGAGGAAAAATAATATGGATATCAACTTAAACGTAAATGTAAAATTCGAGGAAACACCGGCACTGATTAACTGTTTTAGTGCTTTTAGTACCGCACTTCAAGCTACTGTGGGCGCATTAGCCTCGGCTACAACTACCAGCCATACTGTTGCCGTCGAAGATGCCGCACCGGCGAAGACCAGCAGAAAGAGTGCAAAATCCGTTAAAGCCGCTCCGGCTGTGACTGATGATGAAGCCCCCGCTGTTGAACAGCTGCAAACTACGGCTCCGGATGCGTCCCCGGCTCCGGAAATTGTTCCGGTGCCGGAGGTTGAAGCGCCGGCGCCCGTAGTAGACGAAGCCGAAAAAGCCTATACCCTTGATGATGTAAAAGCTATCTGCATGGATTTCATCAAAAAAAATCCTGATAAAAAAGCGAAGCTGGCTGAATGTTTCCAGCAGGTAGGGGCGACTAAACTGTCTGACACCCCGGTCGAAAAATATGCAGAACTGTTGCAGCTGGTGCAGGCGCTATGAGTGCTCACGCCTTTTTAAGTGCTTCGGGCAGCAGCAAATGGCTAAACTGCCCGCCGTCGGCAAGGCTTGAAAGTAAGTTTCCTGATAAGGGCAGCGAGTATGCTGCCGAAGGAACGCTGGCCCATGAGCTGGCAGAGATCAGGCTGCGGTATTCAAACCTTGAAATGCTGAGAGCCGAATACGAAAAACGGCTGCAAGTAGTTGAAGCAGATCCCCGCTATTCTCCGGCAATGAATGACTATATTTCTGACTACGTCGACACCGTTTGGGAGCACTACACCAGCTTAAAAGCTAAAAACAATGGTAAGGCATATCTCTTTGTGGAGCAGAGGCTTGATTTCAGCCCCTGGGTACCGGAAGGCTTTGGCACCGGCGACGCAGTTATTATTGCTGGCGATACCATCGAAGTCATCGACCTGAAATATGGCAAAGGGGTCCCGGTATCGGCCGAGAAAAATTCGCAGATGCGTCTGTATGGCTTAGGGGCCTATAACAATTTCGGGCTGTTATACGATTTTAGCAAAATTGCTATGACGATCGTGCAGCCAAGGTTAGACAGCATTAGCGGTGAATCTCTTACAATTGATGAGCTGCTGGCCTGGGGTGATGCCGTGAAAGGTACGGCAGACCTGGCGATGCAAGGCGCAGGAGAGTACGGCGTCGGTGAGCACTGCCGCTTTTGCAAGGCTGCGGCAACTTGCCGACATTTAGCAGAGTATAACCTCGAACTTGCAAAATATGAGTTTGCGAAAGCAGAACTGCTATCCGACGAAGATGTTTCGGACATCCTGATGCGGGCTGAAACTTTTACAAAATGGATCAACGCCCTGCAAAGCTATGCGCTTGATGCAGCGGTAAATTCCGGCCGGAAGTGGCCGGGTATGAAGCTGGTAGAGGGCCGCAGTAATCGTAAAATTACAAATCCTGCAGCTTTGGCTGAGGCGCTGAAGCAAGAAGGATACAACGAAGAGTTGATCTACAAGCCGACAGAATTGCGCAGCCTTACTGACCTGGAAGCGCTGACCGGCAAAAAGAACTTTGCTGCGGTTGCAGCGGGGCTTATTGAAAAGCCACCGGGCAAACCTGCATTAGTGAAGGAAACCGATAAACGCCCTGAATGGGCACCTGAACAATCTATTATTGACCAATTTGAGGAGGAATAATTATTATGGCAAAAACACAAATTACTACTGGCAGAGTTAGATTTTCTTACGTGAACGCTTTTCATCCGCGCGCTGATCAAAACGGTGTAGAAAAATACAGCGTTATGCTTTTGATCCCGAAATCCGATACCGCGACACTTGCAAAAATGAAGGCAGCAGCCCAAGCTGCTAAAGACACTTGGGTGGAAAAAGGCAAGAAATTACCGACGCAGCTGAAAACCACCCTGCATGATGGCGATGGTGTAACCCCCAACGGCGGCGAACCATATGGCCCGGAATGCGCAGGCCATTATGTTATGAACGTATCGAGCACCAGAAAACCAGCTATTGTATATGCCGACAAAACGCCGATCACCGAAGAGTCGGAACTCTACAGCGGTTGCTACGGCAGGGCTATTATCAACTTCTATGTTTATGATAGCCAGGGCAATCGTGGCGTGTCTGCTGGTCTTATGGGCCTGCAAAAATTAACTGACGGTGAGCCTCTCGGCGGCGGTGTCGTTCGCGACGAAGATTGGGACGATGACTTTGAAGATGCAGCCGGCACAGACGATCTGTTAGGTTAAGCGCCATGACCAGACTAAGCATTGACCTTGAGACTTATTCGTCGAGGGATATAAAAAAAGTTGGAACTTATGCTTATGTCGATGCCGCTGATTTTGAAATACTTTTATTTGGTTTTGCGTTTGATGAAGACCCGGTGCAGGTGATTGACCTTGCTCAAGGTGAAATGCTGCCCGCAGATGTACTGCGGGCTATTTTTTCACCCGAGGTACTTAAAACGGCATACAATGCCAATTTTGAAATGACCTGTCTGGCTAAGTATTTTGGCAAAGAGATCGACGTAAAGCAGTGGGCCTGTACTTCGGTGCTGGCTTTAACCTTAGGTCTGCCAGGCTATTTGGCCGGTGTGGCGCAGGCTATGGCTTTTCCGGATGATAAGCAGAAAATGTCTGTCGGCCGGCGCTTGATTGAGTATTTCTGCAAGCCCTGTAAACCTACAAAGTCTAACGGCGGGCGGCTGCGGAACCTGCCGCAGCATGACAGCGAAAAGTGGGAGCTGTTTAAGCAATACTGCGGGCAGGACGTAGATGTCGAACGGAACGTGCTGAATAAATTATCCCGGTTCCGGCCAAGTGAAAAAGAGCAGCGGCTTTGGGAGCTGGATCAAAAAATCATTCGCACCGGTATCCTGATCGACCGGCCACTGGTAGAAAACGCTATCAAATGTGATGAACAAATCAAGGCGGAGGGCATGCAGCAGCTTAAGGAAATAACCGGGCTGGATAACCCTAACAGTGTTGCTCAGCTCAAAAACTGGCTCGGTCAGGAGCTGGGAACTGAAGTCCCCAGCCTGACAAAAGGTGTAGCACAGGAAATGCTGCAGAGTGATTTGCCTGCAAGCATAAAAAGAATATTGGAGCTGAAGCTGCTTATCTCAAAAACGTCAGTCAAGAAGTATTCGGCAATGATCGGAGCTGCCTGCAGCGACGATAAGATCAGAGGTCTTTTGCAATTTTATGGCGCTAATCGTACCGGCCGCTGGGCAGGACGTATCGTGCAGGTGCATAACTTGCCACAGAATCATCTGCCAGATCTGGACGATGCCAGAAACCTTGTTAGAAATGGCGACTTTGCTATGTTGGAGCTGCTTTATCCAAATGCTTCAGACGTTTTGAGCCAGCTAATACGGACGGCGCTGATAGCGTCGCCGGGCACAACCTTTATCGTTGCTGACTTTTCGGCTATCGAGGCCCGTGTTATTGCCTGGCTGGCTGGTGAACGCTGGCGACAGGAAGTATTTGCTACGACAGGTAAAATCTACGAAGCATCAGCGTCAAAAATGTTCCATGTGCCAATCGAAGAAGTTACCAAAGGCAGTACGTTACGGCAAAAAGGCAAGGTCGCGGAACTGGCTCTCGGTTATCAGGGAGGCGTCGGTGCGTTGAAGCAAATGGGTGCTGACAAGATGGGCCTTGCTGACGACGAGCTGGCAGATATCGTTGCTAAGTGGCGCAAGGCCAGCCCTAAAATAGTACAGTTTTGGTGGGACGTGGAAGCCGCAGTTAAAGAAGCTATATCAAAGCGGACATCTGTGCAGTACAAGCACGGGATCGCTTTTCAGTTTGAGGCCGGGATGCTGTTTATCCGGTTGCCTTCCGGCCGGCGGATAGCTTACGCAAAGCCTCGGCTCGAAGAAAATAATATGGGCCGCACGTCGATTACTTATCTTGGTGTGAACCAGACGAATAAAAGCTGGTGCAGGCTGGAAACCTACGGCGGCAAATTAGTGGAGAACATCGTGCAGGCGACAGCGAGAGACTGCTTAGCAGAATCAATGCTGAAGCTGGACGCGGCCGGATATAAAATACTGATGCACGTTCACGATGAAGTTATTATCGAAGCCGCGCCAGCGGTCGGTGAGTTGGAAAGAGTAATAAAAATAATGTCTGAAAACGTATCGTGGAACAGAGGCCTAAAGCTTGACGCAGACGGCTATGTGACACCTTATTACAGAAAGGATTGATTAGAATATGTCAAATACATTCAGCGCAGTGGAGAACCAAATAAAAATTTTTAAAGAAATGCAGACGGAAATCGCTAAGGACACCAGCATTTTATCAGACGAAGAACGGCTGGAGTTGGAAGGTTATGTAGATAACCAGCGCCGCCAGTGTGAGCTTTATTTGAAATTGAAGCCTGTTAAAAAGGACCCGGAGCCGAAACCTGTGGCGGAGAAAGCCGAGAAAAAAGCTACCCGCAGTAAGAAAGCTGAAGCTAAAACAGCGGTGGCGCCGGAGCCGGAAAAAGCCGCCGAAGAAAAATTAGGCCAGGATCTGTTTGCCGAAGAATCCGAGAAGCAAGCAGCAGAAATAGATATAGATGATCTTTTAGGTTAGGGGGTGCCCGGTATGGGGACTTTACTTGCAAAAATCGTAATTCCTAAAGTGTTTGACTTTATTCAGGCACCTGTCGCTTTAGGCGAAGGGATCTATAAGGATGCCAACGTCTATGCACATTACTGTACTACCTGTGAGCAAACTTTTACAGCAAGGTGGGGGTATACATGCTTTAATGGCTGGCAGACCTGGAACGGTAATTATTTTAACTGCCCGGGATGCAGAGGATCTTCCAAACATAAAGGGCTTGCGCATGACATCGGGGTTGGGATGCCTGAAAAAATGGTTTTATCGCTTTATGAGTACAAAAATCATATAAGTTTGAGAATTTCATATACAGAAGTAACTTTTGATGATATTCGCTTTTGTGCTATTAAAAAACGTTACCACGAAACAGTAATGTTTGATGTTCATAAAAGAAAGTCTTATTTTGAAACCAAGGATGATGTTAAATACGAGATATCCAATCCGGCGGAACAGGAGTTCGGAGAACATTCGGCGTTGAAATATCTTACTCATAGCAGCATCGCCTGGAAAGAGAACAAAAAAGACTTTGCAAATCTGCTGCTTAAATTGCGTACTGCTATCAGCAAAAAGGTTAAAGCATTGCATGATATCAAGTTAAAAGCTATGCATGTACCAGCAGGCAGTTCGATGGGAGCACTTATTTTTCCGCTGAGTAATATTGCCTGGCGTTTGACCGTGACGGATGCCCCCAATCTACCAACAGCTTTTAATGATCGTTCGTGGCGCAGTGATTACCGGGGTTTTGTAGAAGCTCATTATATGGATAAGATATCGTTAGAACCTTTTTTAGAGAAAGTGATAGCTAAAACGCGTACTGGCCTGTCTTATCCGCAAAGCGCATTGAACGTTATGGGAGTTCGAGATACAAAGGGCTTTAGAAAAATTGTTGCCAAAGGCGACCTTTTAGAAGCTGGCCGACTAAGAGCAGCGGTAGGGATATCATCAGATTACAAAGAGCAGTTATTATTGGCTAATGCACTCGCTGGCGTTGGGGAGCTGGGTCTGCGCATAGAGAAATCGTATGCGTTTGCAGAACAAAGTTTAAATTTTTTGAGACTCGCTTCAGACCGCTATAAAAATAATGCAGCTTATTTTCTGATTAAGCATTATAGCCCTTCGGACATAGCCGATTGTAGCGGAATGTATTTTAAACTTGTTCCCGAAACGCAGGAACTTTTGTGGATAGAAAAACCTTCTATTGCACAAATGCATGATTGGCTAGTAGAAAAATGGGACGCACAGAAAAACAAGGATTATTCTTTGCAGATACCTAAACATGTGGTTAAGCGACTTGCTATGCAGAAAGATAGACTGAAGTTTTTTCTTCCGGAAACCGCACATGAACTGCGAATGGTCGGGAATAAACTGCATAACTGTGTAGGCTCTTATGCTGAACGTGCGCTGGCCGGTACATGCACGATAGTGGCCATGACTGACGATGAAGGGAAATTATTGGTTTGCATTGAGATCCGTGAGGGGACTATTTGGCAGGCTAAGTTGAACCAAAATAGGCCGGTGTCAAATAATGCTGAATTGAATGCGGCAGTTTTAGATTGGGCGAAAAAGGCAAAGCTGAAAGTCGCAACTTCTGATATCAATACCGCTAAGACAGATAATAAGGAACTGAGGAATGCGATATGATCCCCGCAAAATTTACTATAGCTATCGGCGGTAGCCGGAAGGCTAAACAATGGAAAAATAAAGAACTTAGTTGGCCGGATATTCTGGACAAGCTTCGGATGACTACCAGGACGCGTGAGAGTGCTGCGGAGTATGCCAATTTGTCAAAGCCTCGGCAAGACGAAATAAAGGACGTTGGCGGTTTTGTAGGCGGCTATGTAAAAAATGGCCGCCGCATTGCCGGCAATGTTGTCAAGCGGCAGCTGGTCACACTGGACGCAGATTTTGCGGACAGCAGCTTTATGACGATCCTTGATCTGGTACTTGGTGATGTTTGTTACGCGGTTTATTCAACGCATAAGCATACACCGGAGAAACAGCGGCTGCGCGTTGTAATCCCTTTGGCCAGAGCTGTGCAGCCGGATGCGTATCAGGCTATTGCCCGGCGTATTGCTGATGATATTGGAATGGATCTTTTTGATGATACCACTTATGAAGCTGAAAGGCTGATGTACTGGCCAAGCACTTCTGCCGATGGCGAGTATATATTTTTCGCTAACGAAAGCGCGGACTGTTTAGATCCGGACGATGTGCTTGCTACATACGATGACTGGCGTGATACATCGACGTGGCCGGAGAGTTCGAGGGCCAATAATCTGCGGCAGACAGCGGCCAAAAAGCAGGGCGATCCTTACGAAAAGCCAGGCACGATCGGCGCTTTTTGCAGAACGTATTCCGTACCCGATGCGATAGAGTGCTTTCTCGGCGAAGTTTATGAGGCCTGCGGTGAAGGGCGTTATACCTATAAAAACGGCAGCACGTCCGGCGGACTGGTTATGTACGAAGATGGAAAATTTGCGTACAGCCACCACGGAACAGACCCGATCAGCGGCAAGCTGGTCAACAGTTTTGACCTTGTGCGGCTGCACCTTTTTGGTGATAAAGATGTTGACGTTGAAGTCGATACCAAAATAAACAACCTGCCGAGCTATAGCGCAATGCAGGAATTTGCAATGAACGATGATGCAGTTAAGACGGAGCTGGCCAAGAAGTTACTTGAAGATAGTGACGACTTTGGAGAAGTACCGGCAGATATTGACTGGATGAGTAAGCTGGATGTGCATTATAAAACTGGGAAGATCGAGTCAACGCCAAAGAATGTACGGATAATTTTGGAAAATGATACTAATTTATCGGGTAAAGTTGCCTATAACGATTTCAGTTTCCGGACGGTACTTTTAGATAGTATGCCCTGGCGCCCAATCAAACAAGGAGCTACCTGGAATGATACGGATGACAGTTGTTTGAGAAATTACTTGAGCAGTGTTTATGATATCAAAGGCGCCCAGATTATTGCTGACGCCTGCGCAGAGGTTTTTACACGTAACCATTTCCACCCTGTACGCGATTATATTAAGGCTACAGAGTGGGATGGAACACCAAGGGTAGATAGTCTTTGGATAGACTACCTCGGCGCCGCAGATACTAATTATGTGCGCACAGTGACCCGTAAGCACCTTGTTGCAGCAGTAGCAAGGGTATTCAATCCCGGCTGCAAATTTGACAATGTGATAATTCTTTGCGGGCCGCAGGGTATCGGTAAAAGTACGATGCTCAAGAAGCTTGGTCGTGAATGGTTTTCAGACAGTCTTACCAGTGTGCAGGGCAAGGAAGCATATGAGCAGCTGCACGGCGTTTGGATCGCAGAACTTGGCGAGCTGTATGCTACGAGAAAGGCTGAATCTGAGGCGGTAAAGCAATTTTTATCGAAGTCGGAAGATATCTTTCGTGTGGCTTATGGCCGTAGAACGGTGCCCTTTCCCCGGCAGTGTGTGTTCTATGGGACGACCAATGAAACAGAGTTTTTAAGAGACCGGACCGGGAACAGAAGGTTTTGGCCTATAACCGTCGGCGGGGCGCACGATAAAAGCTTTAGGGATTTCACGGAAGCCGAAGTCGCACAAGTTTGGGCAGAAGCCTACCATCTGTGGCATCAGGGAGAAAGCCTGTACCTTGATGACGAAATGACTAAAGAAGCCGTTAAGGCCCAGGATGCACACACTGAGGTATCCGAGAAAGTAGGGCTGGTGCGTGAATACTTGGATACTTTGCTGCCGGAGAACTGGGATAGCTTGGATATGTATGAACGCCGAGACTTTTTGGAAAGTGATGAGCCAACAGAGCAGGGAACTGTGCAGCGGCATAAGGTTTGTGCGGCTGAGATTTGGTGCGAAGTGCTTGGCGGGCGTCTAAAGGATCTTAGCGGGTTATCTTCCAGAGAGATAAACAGTATCATGCTAAATATGCCTGATTGGGAAAGATCGAAGGGTACTTTGCGGTTCGGAAAATTGTACGGAACGCAGCGTGCCTTTATACGAAAGACAAATTTAGGTGAAACAGAGGTGTAGACAAAGGCCGTAAACACGAAAATACTTTAGCGTGATAAAGCGTGGCGGCGTAAACAATGTAAACAAAAAATTTGAGAGTTTAGTAAAAGTTAGGAAAAAGAGCAAACAAAGTAAACAAGATAATAGGTCTGTTTACATCATATGTTTCTGCCGAAAGATAAGCCCTAAGTAGGTTTACGAGGGGTGTCGAACAAAGTAAACAAAATATATTACTATAAAGATAATTTAATAATAATAGCAGGTGTATAGGCGTGCGCACGCGCGTAATAGCCATATATATATAGGGGCCATTTTCGTGTACGCTTTGTTCACACCTGAAAAATGCAGGAGGTGTGTGCGTGGAGAGGACAGAAAAAGAAGTTGAACGGTATTTGTGCAAAAGAGTGAAAGAGCTGGGCGGTAAGGCATATAAATTCGTGAGCCCTGGCAACGCAGGTGTGCCGGATAGGCTTGTCGTAGTGCCTACCGGGGCGGATAAAACTATTACTGCGATATATCTGCTGGTAGAAGTAAAAAAGCCAGGTGGTAAATTGCGGCCGCAGCAGCGCATGAAAATCAAAGAGCTGTGTGATATGGGCGCAGATTGCAGAATAGTTGACAGCTACGAACGTGTAGACAAAGTAATTTTGGAACTGGAAACGGCGGTGGCCGCAGCGGCATTTATTGCTGCAGAATTATCAGGAGCAGTCAAAAATGGCTAATATGTTTAAACCGCATAGCTATCAGGAGTTTGCAATCAAAAAAATATTGGAACTACCGGCGCTGGCACTATTTTTGGATATGGGACTTGGCAAAACAGTCTGCAGCTTAGTCGCTGTAACGCAGCTTTTGTGGGATTATTTTTCGGTGTCTAAGGTTTTGATCATCGCACCTAAAAAGGTCGCAGAAAGTACGTGGGACAGCGAAACTGAAAAATGGGACGCCACGCAGCAGCTGAAAATATCTAAAATATTAGGCAACGCCAGCGAACGAAGAAAGGCGCTGGCAGCAGAGGCCGATATTTACATCATCAATCGGGACAATGCTGTATGGCTGATGGAGCAGCTGCACTGGCGGCCGACAATGTTTGATATGCTGATTCTCGATGAGAGCAGCAGTTTCAAAAATCCGCAGGCCAAAAGATTTAAGGCGCTGCGAAAGGTGAGGCCGTATTTTGAGAAAGTGTTAGAGCTGACAGGCACACCGGGCGATAAATTAATGGACCTGTGGGCACAGATTTATTTGCTGGACGGCGGGAAAAGACTGGGCCGGACAATAACAGAATACCGTAACCGCTGGTTTGTTCCAGATAAAAGCAATGGCTACGTGGTTTATTCATATAAGCCAAAACCTGGAGCCGAGCAGGAGATATATGCAGCAATCAGTGATATTACTTTCAGTATGAGTGCTGGTGATTGGCTGGAACTGCCGGAGCGTATCGACAATGTGATCAGCGTCGATATGGGTACAGGGGCAAGAGCCAGATATAAAGAGCTTGAAAGACTTTTGGTTTTAGAACTTCCGGAGGGTGATGTTACAGCTGCTACCGCAGCAACACTTTCAAACAAACTTCTGCAGATGGCGAACGGAGCTGTTTATGACGAGAACAAAGGCGTTATAGACATTCACGATGAAAAGCTGGTCGCATTGAAAGAAATAGCAGAATCAGGAAATCCGATACTGGTCTTTTATGCATACAGGCATGATCGGGACAGGTTGCTTAAATGGTTCAATTATGCAAGAGAATTGAAAACGCCTGAAGATGTTAACTATTGGAACGCAGGCAAGATAAAAATGCTTATTACGCACCCGGCTTCTGCCGGCTACGGACTGAATTTGCAGGCCGGCGGCAATACGATAGTCTGGTTTGGACTTACATGGAGCCTGGAACAGTATAAGCAGGCTAACGCCAGACTATATAGGCAAGGCCAGCAGCAGACCGTAATAATACACCATTTGGTTACTAAAGGTACTATGGACGAGCAGGTAATGGCGGCGTTAGCGCATAAGGATGCCAGCCAGGCAGAACTGCTGGCAGCAGTTAAAGCAAGGGTCGAACAATATAGAACAGGAGCTGAGTGACTAATGACGGAACAAGAATTTATACAAGCAGTAAAAAATAAATTGAATTATATACAGGGGATGTTTGAGGTCAAGAATGACCAGTATTCAACAGATAAAGATCCCTTGGCGAATTTTACGACCGGAGCGAGACTGATGTATGGGGATAATGGATTTTCGGTGCAGTACGAAGCGCTGAAAGCATATGCCGCGAAACATGTTGCACACGTTTATAATAACAGGCTGACCGGTGCCAAAGTACAGGAGAGTATCGATGACATAATCTGCTACTTTGTAATTGCGTCAGTTTTGGCAGATCAAGAACTGAAGGAGCGTGTTTAGAGTGGCACATAAGTGTAAGGGCTGCGTGTGGAGCCGTCAAGTAAGCGAGAATAAAGTTTACTGTCGTAGGGTAAATTGTGTAAAAGAAAATCGATTCCGGAGCGTGATCGGTATGTTAGGGCAGGTGAAGCATGGTCATCAGCTGAGTGAAGCTGAAAGTGCTGCGATAGACGTTGCTGCAGATGTTTTACGGACAGAGGGGTGATGCGATGCCTACGACGGATGAAATAAAGCAAAGGTTAAAAAGTGCATGGGTCTGGCAGAAGCAGCTTGAAGCAGATTTGCAGATGCTGCAGGATCTAAAAGATTTGGCAGAGAAAATTACGCCAGTCTACAGCTTGGCGCCTGGGGGCGGTGGCAGTAACGACAAATTGGGCGGTACAGTTGCGAAGATGGCTGACATGGAAGTATCTGTTCAAAGCGATATTAGGATGCTTACAGAGGCACTAGCGGCGACAAGAGCGCTAATAAAAATGCTTGACGACGAGAAGTTGCAGCTTATATTGTTCAAACGGTACCTGAATTATCAGCGTTGGGAGGTTATTGCTGCGGATTTGGGGTATTCGTGGCAGTATATACACAAAATGCATTCTAAGGCACTGCAAGAATTAAAAGAGGAGATAGAATGCGAGTATTGACCTGTGTTATACTGTATGTGTAGAAATTGACAAAAGCCGTTGATCTGGTTAAGGATCAGCGGCTTTTGTGATGAAGGAAAGCAGGTTGAATAGATTGCTTGCAGAACTTAAAACATATTTACTTTCTGTTTAAAACACTGTAAAATAGAGGCATCAAAGGTTAAGGAGTGACGATTGATGAAGTCAATTTGTTTATTTAATCATAAAGGTGGAGTAAGTAAAACCACAACTACTTTTAATTTGGGGTGGATGCTGGCGGAGCTAGGGAAAAAGGTTGTTATGGTGGATTTAGATTCACAGTGTAATTTAACTGGATTAGTTTTAGGGTATGCTAAAATGAGTGATGATGGAATCGAAGCTATTTACAACAGTAGAAGCACCCTTACGTTGAAGCCGATTATTGATAAAATCATTAATGGTGTGAGTGTTGATGAGATTGTAAATGGTGCAGAAGGCGAGTTGATAAAAACTGGTCATGAAAACTTACTTTTGCTTGCGGGGACGTTGGAAACATCGGATTTAGATTCTCAAATGAGTATCGCTTTAAAAATAGCATCTGGTGTACCGGTTACAAAAAATATGGTAGGTAATTTTCCAGAGGTCTTAAAAAAGATAGCGCTGCTGCATAATGCAGATTATTTATTGTTTGACTTAAGTCCTAATGTAGGCGGTCTTAATGAAATTGTTTTAATGTCCAGCGATTATTTTATCGTACCTGCTAGTCCTGACTTCTTCTGTTTTCAAGCAGTAGCATCGCTGAGACAGAACATAGAAAAATGGTATGATGAAATTGATTTATTTAAAAGAGTCAACAAGTTTGATAATCCTAACTATGTAATTCACAACAGGCCTAAATTTCTTGGGGTTATTCAACAAAGATATAGACCACGAAGTGGAGTGCCAGCTAGTTCGTTTCAAAAATGGATTGATAGGATAAAGGAAGCAGTTAGGAATGATTTAGTGCCTGCGCTAACAGAGAAAGGGTGTGCTATTCCAGAGGGCGAAATTAAAATGGCTCTGGAAGGGAGCAGTTTAGCCCCGTATGACTTGGCAAATATCTCTGACTTTAACTCTCTTATAGCTGTGAGTCAGGCTGTATCAAAACCTGTTTTTGCACTAACAGAAGAAGATATAACATCCACGTCTACGATGTTTGGAAAAGCTTTGGATACTAGTATGGGAAATTCAGAGAATTTTAGAATAGAATTTGAAGCACTAGCAAAACGGGTTATGCATTTGACCAAGTGAAAAATATACATAATAAAGAAAAGCACTCACAGCAGTGGGTGCTTTTTTCATGTGTTGAAACAAACATAAATAACGAGGCGGTGGTGATCATGTGAGCGAGAAACACGAGCAGGCGTAGGATTTAATCGTGTGATATAATATTGCTATATAAAATTAGGGATGGTGGGAATTTTGATAGATTTCATTATTTCAGTTTTCAAAGAAACTCAAGTAAATACATGGATAATTATAGGTGTTTTAATACTTGGTTATTTATATCGTGAAGGAATAAGTAACTTTTTTTCTGAAAAGTTACTAGAGAAACAAAAACTGCATGATGAGCAAAGAGATGTAAAACAAAATGAGTTTCAAGAGAAGCTATTGAAACAAAATGCTGAATTACAGAAAAGTGTATTAGCTGCTATTGAAAATCAGAAAAAAGATATACAGAAAGAATTAAGTGATATCGATTATAAACGGGATTACTATAAAAAAATAATAGACCACCGCATAGAGGCGTATGAAAAACTATCGATTTATCTGGATTCAGTTTGGACCAAAAAACGTAGTACTGCTTTAAAACATGAAACGGAAATATATTCATGTTTTGAAAACGAGGAAGAATTGATAAAAGCTCGCCAGTTATTGCTTAGTTATTGTCCTGGAATTCATTGGTACTCTGAGGATGTGTATAATAATTACTATAACTTAGCTAGATACTTAGTAGATGCACTAGATGTTTTAAATGGAACAAAAGAAGAAAAAACAGTCCAAGCGCAAAACAATTGTACGGTGTTAAATGATCACATAGCAGATACAATATGCAAGCTTAAAATTGCAGTCGCAGAAGATCGGATCAGTTTTGACAAGGTTGAGGATTTTTTTAATAATCAAAAGCAGCAAATAGCAAGAGCTAAATAAACAAGAAGAAAAGCACTTACTTCGGTGAGTGCTTTTCTTATGTACATTTGCAGGAGAATTTTCATAGGTTCTTTCTGTGGATAACTTTCTTTGAGGGTCTTTCGAGCCCCGAAAAAGGTTTAGATTTAAAAATATTTTTTCCTATTTCCTTCTCTTTGTAGTAGACAGGCGGTGAAAATAGAAGTGGTAAAAATGCTGAAACGTGGCTCTGCAAGAGAGCTTGCCGAATTATTGGGCATCAGTGAACGACGTGTAAATCAGTTGGTAAATGAGGAAGTTTTACATCGTGAAATAGAAGGTGACTTCATTTTGACAATAGCCATCGCTACTTTTTATGAAAATAAGTATGCTGGCAAGGATGAGGATAATTACTGGGGTGAAAAAGCGTTGCATGAAGCTGCAAAGCGGAAATTAGCGGAACTGGAGCTGGCCCGGCGGCAGAATATGTCTCATGATGCCGCTGATGTTGAAAGAGTAATGACGGATATGTTATCTAATTTGCGTAGTCAGCTTTTAGGGATACCGACTAAAATGGCTGCAAAATTGGAGATGAAGAAGAAAGCGTTTATTAACGCCGAACTCGAAAGCGAGATACAGTCAAGGCTGACAGAGCTTAGTGATTATAAGACGGAGATGTTTACGGGTGATTCAGAAGACGATTAAGCTTTTTAAAGCAATAGTAAAAACAGCGTTAACTCCTTTATCGAGACAAACGGTATCAGAATGGGCTGACAGTTACCGAATGTTATCAAGTGAAGCTGCAGCGGAACCAGGTCGCTGGCGTACAGAACGTGCCCCATATCAAAAGGCTATCATGGATGCATTTACTGAACCAGGCATAAATGTGGTTGTAGCCAAGACAGCTTCTCAAATAGGCAAGTCAGATATCATGAATAATGTTATCGGTAGATTTTCGCATCTTGCACCGGCTCCTATGATGATGTTGCAGCCAACTATTGAGATGTCGCAAGATTATAGCAAAACTCGTATCGCCCCAATGATTAGAGATACTAAAGTATTAAAAGATATATTTAAAGAGGTAAAGAGTAGAGAAACAAGTAACACCATTCTTTCCAAACAGTTCCCCGGTGGCAGGCTTATAATGGCAGGGGCTAACAGTCCTGCAGGTCTTGCCAGTAGGCCAATAAAAATATTATTAGCAGATGAGGTTGACCGCTTTCCGAAAAGTGCAGGCACAGAAGGTGATCCTGTTAGTTTGGCGGCAAAGCGTATGACTACCTTCTGGGATAGGGTAATGGGATTGTTTTCAACACCAACAAATGCTGGTGACAGTCGTATTGAAGATGAGTATGTAACAGGAACACAAGAAGAATGGCAGCATCAGTGCCCTAATTGTGATGAATGGCATTTACTTACACATCGGGATATGCATACTGACTATGATAGCTCAATTGATAAAAAAGGTAAGAAACACGTTATTGTTAAAGCAGTTACATGGCGTTGCCCTGATTGTGGGTTTGGGTTTACGGAAACTGAAATGCGGCAGGCTGCACAAAAATATATCGCACAGAACGCTTCGGCTCTCGCTAAGGGAGTACGGAGCTTTTTTGTTAACTGTTTTGCATCACCTTGGGTAAATTGGTCAGATGTCATGCAGGAATGGCTGGAAGCACAGGGTGATCCAGAACGTGAAAAAGTAGTTGTTAATACTCGTTTTGGAGAAGCGTATGAGCGCAAGGGAAATTTCGAAAGCCATGAGCAGTTTATGCGCAGGCGTGAAAACTATGGCGCCGAGCTGCCGGAAGGCGTGCTGCTTTTAACGGCGGCCGTTGACGTACAAGACAATCGGCTTGAATACGAGATCTGCGGCTGGGGAATGGCCGAAGAATGCTGGGGCATAAAAAAGGGCACGATTTTGGGAGTGCCGGATACACCTAAAGTATGGGATATGTTGGATGAACAGCTTGATAAAGAATACCGCTTTGCGTCAGGCAAGGGCCTTTTGGTTGCCAGAACATTTATCGATTCCGGCGGCCACTACACAAAAGAAGTTTATGCGTACTGTAAAAAACGATTTGCAAGGCAGCGGTTTGCTATAAAAGGTTCATCGACACCAGGAGTGCCGTTATTGCATAAGTACGCTAAGGTTAAAACCGTAAGGGGGCATACGATACCGCTGGTAATGCTGGGCACAGATAGCGGCAAACAATATGTTATGGATCGGTTATCGATTGAAAAGCCTGGACCTAAATATTTTCATTATCCGCTTGATAATAGCGATGGCGTAACAGTGCAGCTAACTCGCGGCTACGATAAGATTTACTTCAAGGGCCTAATTTCGGAAGTTAAGGTGCCGCGCCGCAAAAATGGCGTTTTAGTTTACCAGTGGGTAAATATCGCAAAAGATAAACGGAACGAGCCTTTGGATCTGCGGGTTTATAACCTCGCATGTATGCTAAGCGTAAACCCTGATTTTGAGGCTTTGGAAAAATTGATCAACAGCCCGGCTGTAATCAACGAACAACCATCGGTAAAGGCTAAACCGAAAAATAAGCCCAAAAGCGGCTACGGCTGCATTAGAAAAGGTGTGAGGGGGGATTATTAGTGGCAAACGCAGTGCTTAACGAACGACTAAAGCAGTATTTATCGGCGGAACAGGCTATATTGGTAGCTGGACAAAGCTATCGAATCGGTAATAGAACGCTGACCAGGGCAGATTTGTCTGAAATCAGGCAGGAAATAAAAGCACTTATCGCTGCCGGGGCTACTACTGACGATGGCCAGAGCCGGAGATCCAACAGAACAATGCAAGTTATTATGCGTGATTAGGAGGTCTAATAATGGGAAAACGTAACCGACAACAGCAAGCCAAGGCTCGCCACCCTACTATCGGCGCGGAAAAACCTGCGAAAATCGTTAATAGCGGCTATTCAGAGGGCGGAGCCAGCAGAGGCCGTAGCACTATGAGAGGATATAATCCTCTTAAATCCAGCACGAAAGCGGATATCGACGTTAATTTAACGACGCTCCGCAATCGCAGCGCAGATCTGGTGTGTAATTCGCCGCTGGGGTCGAGCGCGATCAATACTTCACGCAGCAATGTTATTGGTGCCGGGCTAAAAGTGTCGCCTAAGATTGACTATAGGCTGCTGGGCCTGACAGCCGAGCAGGCGAAGGAGTGGCAGCGGAACGCTTTTCGAGAATTTAATTTATGGGCAAATAGCACGGCCTGCGATCTGTATCGAAAAAATAACTTTTTTGATATGCAGGATATTGCATATATGAGCTATCTGGTAGATGGAGATGGGTGGGCAGCGATCAAGTATCGCAGGCCGTTGCCTGACAATCCATATTGTGTGCGTATCCAGCTTTTTGAAGCCAGCAGGGTCTGCAACCCAAATAGCAGCAGCTCTTATGGTTCGCCGTCCTATTATGACGTAGAAATGAAAAACGAACAGAATGGCAATCGTATAATCAATGGTATTGAAATAGATGCAGATGGCGCCGTTGTTGGCTACTGGATAGCTAACAGGGTGCCTTTTGATTTAACAGATCCGGCTGCGCTTTTGAAATGGCAGCGGGTAGAAGCTTTTGGCAGACGCAGTGGCAGGCCAAATGTCTTGCAGATATCTCATGAAGAGCGGCCTGAGCAGTATCGAGGCGTCCCGTTATTGGCACCGGTCATCGAAGTGCTAAAACAGGTTAGCCGCTACACCAACGCCGAGCTCACTGCTGCTATCATCAAGTCGTTTTACACCTTGTTTTTTACGACGGATACCAATGGAGACAATCTGGCGGATGTCTTAAATTCGACCTACGGCGGTAACGAAAGCGTATCTCCGGAGGATCTGGCGCATATCGAAGTCGGCCCGGGCACGCTTAATTTATTGCCGCCCGGGGTAGATGTAAAATCGATGGATGCCAGCCGTACGATGTCAACCTTTGAGCCTTTTACGAATATGATGATAAGCCAGATCGGTGCCGCTATTGGAACTCCGGCGGAAGTATTGCTTAGCCGTTTTCAGTCATCCTACTCGGCGGCTCGAGGTGCATTACTACAGGCGGCCAGCGGATTTAAAACGCGGCGGACCTGGTTTGCACGTGATTTTTGTCAGCCGGTTTATGAGGCGTGGCTGGCGGAAGCGGTTGCTATCGGCAGGATCTCGGCACCGGGCTATGGCACTGATCCTGTAATAACGAAAGCATGGAGCAATGCTGATTGGTTTGGCCCGGTTATGGGCATGCTCGATCCGGTAAAAGAAGTAACTGGTGCGGCTTTGCGTATCAAATACGGATTGTCTACTGGTGAACGCGAATCTGCAGAAATTACAGGCACTGACTATGACAGTAATATCGATCAGATAGCCATAGAGCAGCAAACATGGAGATCTAAAGGATTACAGCCGCCTAAGGTTGATAATACTGGCGAGATGGGAGGTGAGAATAATGGAAAAATTTTGGAAAGTGACGAATGATGTCAGCGGTGATGCTGAAATATTGATCTATGGCCCGATCGCTTCGGAGCAATCCTGGTTTGGAGACGAGGCAACACCGAAGCAGTTTGCCCAAGACCTCAACGAGCTTGGCGGCAGAGACGTTACCGTACGCATTAACAGCGGCGGCGGTGATGTGTTTGCGGCTCATGCTATTCATAATTTGCTCAAAAGCTATAAAGGGCGGGTCACGGCGGTTATCGACGGACTGGCAGCCAGTGCGGCAACAGTGGTAGCTGTTGCTGCCGATAAAATCGTTATGCCGTCCAACTCGCTTATGATGATCCATGATCCTGCTATCGGTCTTAGTGGATATTACCCAGCGGCTGAGCTGACAAAGCTGGTTGATGCACTGGCTACTATCAAAACAAGTATTGTCGCAGCATACCGTAAGCGTTGTAAGGCGACGGATGCGGAAATCGAAACGATGATGGCAAACGAAACTTGGATGGGGGCCGCAGAGTGCAAGGAAAAAGGTTTTGCTGACGAGATCATTGGCGGAGTAGCCGCTGCTTTGAATGGTAATACCTTAGTAATCAATGCAATATCGTATGATTTGAACCGTTTTGGTAATGCCGATGCGGTGAAAAATAAATTTAAACAAAGTGAGGTTAGAGATATGCCAAGTGGTAAATTAGAAAAATTTCTTAATGCATTAGGCCTGCAGGAGCTGGTGGAAGATACGCAGGTCGCAGCGCTCGGTGCAGGGCAGTCCCAGGCGAATAATGCGCTTCCGGCGACGGCTGTTGATAATGCCGCAGCGGTGGAAGCTGCAGTGGCCGCAGAGCGTCAGCGTGTACTCGATTTGGAGGCGCTGGACGATGGGCAAAATGCCGCGATTACTGCGATCATCAACGAAGCCAAGAAAAGCGGTAAGACTGTTGCCGAAGTAAAAAATTATGTGGAAGCAGTTAAAAATGCTGCTCCAGCAGGGGCAGTAACTAATGCCGCGCAGAATGTTGTAGCTGCTATGGTAGCCGACAATAAAAGCTCTGGCGTGGACGGCGTTACTGCCAATCCAGCGACCGATGAAGCGGCTGTAAGTGCAGCGGCGGATGCGAAAGCACTGGATAAGATGGCTAAGGTAATGGATAGTAAATTTGGAGGTGCGAAATAATGGAAATGGTTTCCAACATGAATGGGACACACTATGATGAACTTATTGGCGGTACCGCAGTGCCGGTACTTACTAAAAATGTAACGCTGAAAGGCGTTACTGCCAGTTATAAGCGTGGTACGCTCCTGGCCTTGGTTAGCGGCAAATACGAAATTGTTGACAGCGAGGCTTCTACCGGTGCGGAAAAGGCGTCGGCAGTTTTGGCACATGATACTGACTTAACCGGGGCTGACGTTGTTGCTACCGTTTATATCAGTGGCCAATTTAATCGCGAAAAACTCATTGTTGCGCAAACAGCTGACAGCGTAACTGCCCATGAAGAAGAACTGCGCGCGGTCAATATCTATTTGACCAGCGTGAAATAAGGAGGACAAACATAATGCCTATCAATATTGACGATACCAGAACTTTGCTGCAGGCAATCGAGCGTACTAATCCGCCGACCACGACCCTGATTGATACCTTTTTCCCTGCGGTTAAAACTTTTTTGACAAATACGGTGGATATGGAGTACCGCAAAGGCGGCCGCAAAATGGCTCCGTTTGTAGTACCGGGCAGTAAAGGGGTAAATATGAGCCGTCACGGTTCGCAGATCAGGTCCTATAAGGCCCCGCTGATGCGCCCGAAACGTACCATCGAGGCGTCCGATATCGAACGTCGCGGATTTGGCGAAGATATCTACAGCACCCGCACTCCGGCAGAACGTGCGCAAGAATTGCGCGCTTATGACATGGCGGAACTGATGGACGCCTGCGCCCGTCGCCAGGAGTGGATGGCTGCGCAGCTTTTGATCAATGGTGAGTACGAGTGCAAAGGCTATGCCGATGACGGCGAGACCGTTGTAGTCGATACGATTACATTTTCTGAATTTGACAATAAAACAACTCTGTCCGGATCGGACACATGGGATAATGCAAGCGCCAAAATTTATGATGTCATGGGTGACGCATCTCAGAAGATCCGCCGCAACGCGGGTATGATCCCTACAGTGGCCCTGTGTTCACAGAATGTAGTATCCTACCTGCTCAATAACGAACAGATTTATAAATATTTGTTGGTGCCCAGCCGTGAAAATTTAGCACTGATGAGCATTCAGCCGAAGCTGGTAAGACCGGAATTGCTGCGAGTTGGTTATATTGAATCACTTAATCTGGAAATCTACGCTTATGACGGCGTGTACGAGGGTGACGACGGCAACCTTGCCCAGTATATCCCTGATGATCATATGATTATTGGTGTGCCCGGTCGTGGTAAACGTCTTTTTGGCGCAGTAACGCAGCTTGAAGACGACAAACAATTTCGTACTTATGAAGGTGCGTACATTCCGAAAGTTACCGGTAATACTGAAAGCGATACGACTACTCTGGCTATGTCCAGCCGCTGTGTAGTATGTCCGGAGTTTTTGGATGATTGGGCGACCTTGAAAGTAAAATAAGGAGGTTTGTAAATGCAACAAGTATTGATAAAGAAATTTACTTTGCTACGCAATGGCGTCGAGTATAAGGCAGGAACGATCCTCGAGCTGCCGGAAGCTGAAGCGAATGCGCTGGTAGCAGGTGCGCCGAAAGAATTTGAAAAAGTTTCGGTGGGAGTTGTAGTTAACTCGACTACAAGTGCAAAAAAAGCAGAAAAAACATTGAAAGATTTTACCAACACCGAACTGAAAGCTTTATGCGAAGAAAGAGGCTTAGAAGTGCCTAAGGCAGCTAATAAAGCAAAGCTTTTAGAACTGCTGGAGGGTGCGGCCAATCAGCAAGATGAGACAGATGGTGATAGCCTGCCTCCGGTCAATGCCGCAGCTACAGTAAAATGAAAACCTTTCGTGAGCAGATAGCCGCAGATAATACTGCGGCTTTTATTAACTCGTTAGAATTTGCCGATAAACATAACTTGAATGGTACCGAATGCAGCGCCATCCTGCAAGATATTTCTGTTGCAGAGGGGTTATCTACGGGGACTAGATCCAGTCAAACTTATCCTGGTATTTATGGCAGTCGGTTACAGGTAAATTGCTTGGCAGAAGCTTTGCCTGAGCTTCCTGTATATGGACAGCTTTTCGGCGTCAATGATAAGCAGTATCTGGTTGAGAGCTGTGCTGATGACATGGGACTTTTGACTATCCAATTGGTGGCGAATGACAGATGATTAAAATTGAATTTGATGACAAAACATTAGAAATAGCGCAAAACCTTTTTGCAGAGTGCCCGGAGCAAGTTAAGTACGCAGCATCAAGAGCGATTAATAGAACGGCTACGGCTGTACGAGCAGAATTATCGGGGTTAATAATTGAAAAATATGATATATCTTCTGCTAATGTAAAAAAAGCTATAACAATAAAACGTTCTATGCGTAAAGTTTTACGCGGTGTAGTCGGAACGGTGGGTAGGATGCTACCCATAACATATTTCAATTTAAGCCCAAAACCTAAAAATATTATTTCTGCATTGCGCGCAGGAGAAAAAATTGCAAAAGCAGGACCTATGAGAGTACGAGTAATACGTGCTGGAGGGTTTAAGAATGTTCCCGGATTATTTGTACAACAATCATCTCGTAGCAATTACGCTGGACCTATGCTCAGGTATTTGAAAACAAGATATCCGTTGGACATTCCATATGGCCCGAGCATCCCACAGATGGCGGGGAATAAAGACGTGCTGGAAGATTTAGCACCATTTGCAGAGAAGGTGTTGAATCGAAGATTTTTACATGAAGTTTCATATCGTTATGGAAAATTTGGAGGACGTTAATGACACAAGTCGAATTGATGGAAAATTTGGCAGCGTTTCTAAAAAATGTTGTCCTGGAATATGAATCGCAGCAATCTGACGGGACTTATTCTCCGATAAATGTTTATCCCGGATACCTGCCGGTGAAAACGAATGCCAAAGAAAGTGAATCATGTATGTACGTGCTGGTTCTTGAGTGCGAAGATGGCGAGGAGCAGAGTGCGGCTAAGGTCGAAATCGGGTTCAGTATTGTCGATGGCGATACTGCCGAAGGATGGCGCAGCTTGTTTAATTTAATGGAGCACGTACGTCAGGCTTTGCTGAAAAAACGCACTATTGCTAATAAGCATAGGCTCATCTTGCCTATCAAATCTAAGGTGGCAGATGAGCAGCCTTTCCCGCAGTGGCAGGGCTTAATGACAGTTAGTTACACACTGGGCAAGCCAGTAGAGGAGGAAATAAGTTATGGCGATTAATAAAAAGGGTGTTCAGAACATTAAGTCTGAACGCTTGATCTATGTTGGCCCGTCTTATAAAGGCGGAAAGCTGCAGAAGTATCAGGTGTTTATCGGCGGGCTGCCGACGCACATTGACGATGTGTTTGAAAAATGCCCGCAAATCAAAAATTTATTTGTGCCGGTCAGCAACCTGGCAGAAGCTGAAAAAGCTATTGCAAAAGCAGGTACGCCGCTGAATAAATACTATCGTGCCGCATTGCTGGCGCAGAAGGAGGACTAACCTATGGCATATAAGCATGGCGTATATACGTCAGAAACACCGACATCGATCGTTCCAGCGGCCAATTCGACCGCTGGGCTGCCAGTGGTTTTTGGTACAGCTCCGGTACATCTAGCCAGTGACCGGACAGAAGCAAATAAACCTATTTTGTGTTACACCTATGCAGAAGCTGTTGCAGCCCTGGGGTATAGCGAGGACTGGGATAAATACACTTTGTGCGAAGCTATGCGCAGCCAGTATTCGCTTTATGCCGTTGCGCCGACGGTATTTGTAAATGTTTTGGATACAACTAAGCATAAGGCTACGATAACAGACAAAGAGGTACAGTTTGACAGCGATAAAGCGACAACCGTGCAGGAGCCGGTGCTGCTTGAAACATTAAAAGTCAAAAAAACATCTGCGGGCCAGCCGCTTACAGAAGGCGTTGACTACGAGGCCGCTTTTGACAGCGAAGGTAATCTGATCATCACAGCGTTGGCTGACGGACAGTTGGCTGCCAGCGCCAGCGCATTTTTGGATTTTGATAAAATCGACCCGTCTGCTGTCGATAAAGACGATATCATCGGTGGTATTGATATCAGCACCGGTGCCTATACCGGTCTTGAAAATCTTGCTAAAGTGTTCCCTCTGTATCGCTTAGTACCTGGCATGGTACTTGCTCCCGGCTGGACACAAGACCCGGAAATCGCGGCAGTTATGGCGGCCAAAGCAAGCACTATCAACGGTTTATTCAAGGCGTCGGTTTTGGTAGATGTGCCGACTGATACCGTCAAAAAATATACGGATGTGTCTGCGTGGAAAAATAATAACAACTATGTTGGTGTTGATCAAATCGTCTGCTGGCCAATGGTGAAACTTGGCGACCGAAAATACCACATGTCCACTGCGGCCATGGGTGTTATGGGCGTACTTGACGCTACTAACGACGATATCCCCTACGCAAGCCCGTCCAACGAAAATATCCAGGCCAATGGCCTTTGCCTGGCAGACGGCACCGAAGTAGTTTTGGACTTGGAGCAGGCCAACTATCTTAACGGCCAGGGTGTGGTTACTGCGTTGAACTTTATCGGCGGCTGGAAATTATGGGGCAATCGCACAGGCTGCTATCCGGCAAATACAGATGTTAAAGATAACTTTATTTGCCTGCGCCGCATGTTTAACTGGCACGCGCAAACATTTATTTTGACATACTGGTCTAAAGTCGATGATCCGACTAAAAGACGCCTTATTGATTTAGTTGTGGACAGCGAAAATATCCGCCTGAATGGTTTTGTTTCGCGAGGGTTCCTGCTTGGCGGAAGGGTGGAGTACCTGAAAGAAGAGAACCCCGTCACGGATCAGATGGATGGTATCGTAAGATTCCATACTTACTTTACACCGCCGGTACCAGCCCGCGTTATTGAAAATACAATTGAGTTCGATACGTCTTATCTTGAGACGCTGTTCGGCTAATAAGGAGGTAAAACATGGACAGAGTTGTACCCGAAAAGTTAATCAATTTCAGGGCCTATAATGACGGTAACGATCTTTTAGGAGTTACCGACGTGCAGCTGCCGTCTTTGGACGCTATGACCGAAACGGTTAAAGGCGCCGGAATAGCCGGTGAAGTTGACAGTCCTGTTTTGGGGCATTTTGGAAGCATGGAGACGGTGCTAAACTGGCGTACTATTTCTAAACCTGGAATGAACCTGGCATCTCAAAAGGGCGTCAGCTTAGATCTGCGTGGAGCGCAGCAGTTTTACGATCCTGAAAAAAGTGAGTACGTCGTAAAGGCTGTAAAATGCGTGATTCGTGGGGTGCCGAAGAAAACCGAGCTCGGTAAATTGGATGTTGGCACGACTACCGGTTCCAGTAACACCATTGAAACTAATTATATTAAAGTGACTATCGCCGGCGAAACCGTGCTGGAAGTTGATAAATATAATTATATTTCTAATATTGGCGGTACTGACTATCTTGCTGATGTCCGAGAGGCGTTGGGACTGAATTAAAATAAATAAAGGGGCGGCCGCAGAGTGGTGCCCCTTTTAAAATTTGGAGGTAAATAATGAAAGTAAAATTAGAAAAAACTTTGACTACGACCGGCGGAGAAGTAAAAGAAGTCGAGTTTGATTTTAATAAATTAAAGGGTAGCGATTTGATTGCAGCCGAGAAAGAAGTAAGAGCAATGGGCGATCAAACCCCGTCTGTATTTCTATCCATGAATTTTCAGGCTATTGTTGCAGCCAAGCTGATTGGTGTACCGGTAGATGACATATTAGATTTGCCTGCGACCGATTTTAGGAATATCGTTTTCCCGGTGGCTAATTTTTTGCTCAGTTAGGATTTCGGAATATACGAGAAATAAAAGAACTTGCGGTAAATATGGCAATGCTGTCCTATACACCGGTTAGCTACTATATCGATATAGATCTTGATTTAATGCTGGATTATGCTGAAATTATTGCAGAAAAAAATAGCTCCCGATAATGGGAGCTATTTTAAGATAATTTTTTGTTTTGGTTGAGGTTTTCGTAGAACTGATAAAAGCAGTAACCCGATAAAGCTAACAGGCCTACGATAGATCCTACTATAACAGAAGCGTTGGTAGTATTATCACTGATATAAAAAAGTAATAATGAAACAATAAACACCGCTAAAAGTTTGAAAAACTGTTTTTGGTTAATTGTTATTGGTTTAATATTAGATTTTGCTTTAGCAATGGCCATCTCTTTAGATACATCTTTGAAAAAGTAATATATGAACCCACCAATAAAAACTACAATGGTTATTATTAACCACAGTAACAGGCCGAAAATTATCATCATAGCTAAAAAGCTCAGCATAAAATCACATCCTTATATAAATATTATAGCATTTTTGCAGGAAGGAGGGCAATAATGGCAGGAAAAGAATTTGCGTTTGGCTTTGTTATTTCAGCAACTTTACAAGGCGGATTCAAAGCGTCGTTTTCCAGCGCCGGAAATGAAGTCACTAAACTTAATAAAAGCGTATCGGAATATAATAAAACCTATAAAATGCTTACTTCTGCGCAGAAAAAAGGCATTATTACGGAAGGGGCATATGCTAATGCTCTTGCCAAGCTTAATCCTAAATACGAAAGTTTGATCGCAAAGCAACAACAGTATTTGTCTATGCAAGGGAAGATCAATAAAACAAAATCAAATATGTCAGGATACGGTAAAAAGGCACTTGCTGCAGGCGGTTTTGCTTATGGATTAATAAATCTTACTAAAGATGCAGTTAATTTTGAAAGTTCTATGGCAGACGTCAGAAAAGTTGTTGACTTTGATACTCCGCAGCAATTTAAAAAAATGAGTAAAGATATTTTAGACCTGTCAACTAAAATACCAATGACAGCGGATGGTTTGGCCGCAATCGTAGCTGCAGGCGGGCAATCTGGAATTAATAAATCTGATTTACTGCCGTTCGCCGAATCGGCAGCAAAAATGGGCGTAGCATTCGATATTACAGCTGATCAAGCCGGTGAAATGATGGCCAAGTGGCGTACAGCTTTTAAGATGGGGCAGCCAGAGGTTATTGCTTTAGCCGATAAAATAAATTATTTGGGGAATACTACAGCAGCTTCAGCCCCACTTATTTCCGATGTTGTAACAAGGGTGGGACCGTTGGGTGCGGTCGGCGGTGTTGCATCTGGCGAAATAGCAGCACTGGGGGCGAGTATAGTCGGGGCTGGTATAAATTCAGAAATGGGTGCTACCGGTATCAAAAATTTAATATTGGCATTAACATCGGGTGAGAGTGCTACAAAAGCTCAAACTGGAGCATTTGCAACATTAGGGTTAGATGCGGTAGAGATGGCTCAATATATGCAAAAAGATGCCAAAGGTGCTATTTTGACTGTGCTTAAAGGGTTGCAGGGATTAGATAAAGCAAAACAGGCAAGTACATTAAAAGACTTGTTTGGAAAAGAATCTCTAGGGGCCATTTCGCCCTTGTTATCAAATTTAGACAAACTTGAGGAGAATTTTGCAGGCGTAGCTAATGCTGCGAAATATGGCGGTAGTATGGAAGCCGAATTTAAAACTAGGTCTGAGACGGCGGCTAATGCAACTATTCTTATGAATAATAATATCAACGCCGCAAAAATAGCTCTCGGGAATGGGCTTTTACCTGTAATTGCGCCATTAACCGGTATTATAGGCGGTGCTGCCAACTCTGTTGGGAAATTTGCTACAGAAAATTCAACCCTTACATCCATTCTACTGGGGTCAGTTGGCGCCATAGCCAGTGTCGCTGCAATAGCTTATTCATTAGGCTGGATTTATAGCGGTGTAAAGCTTGCTGTATTAGGGACAAAGTCTGCCTATGAGTTGTCCGGTAAAGCTTTAGGTAAGTATAATCTGGTAACTAAAGCGGCGTCTCTTTTAACGAAAGGATGGGCTATTGCACAGGGACTTTTTAATACGGTACTCGCTGCCTGTCCTATTGGTTGGTTGATAATTGGTATTGCTGCAGTTATTCTTGCAGGTACTTTATTGTATAAACATTGGGATACAGTTAAACAATTCTTTACAACTTTATGGGACAGTCCAATAGCTAGAATAGCCTTTTTTGTCACTGGGCCTGTAGGTTGGATCATTGGCGCGGTTACTGCAATAATTGCTAACTGGGATACGTTAGCAGCATATTGGGATTATTTTTGGGATAATCCATCTGCTGCTATTTTCCGATTTACCAATTTTATTAAAGAGCAGTTTACTGGCGCAGAAACATGGCTGCGTGAAAAGTGGCAGTCTATTAGTAATTTCTTGTCAACGCCAATTTTTGGCAAGGTCAATATAACTGCATCTGGTAATGGTGAAGAGGTTGCAGAAAATGCGTATGGCGGTATTTATGGCAGGGGGACATTTCTTACTACTTTTGCGGAAAACTCTGGTGAAAGCGCGATACCGCATACTCCCAATAGACGTAATATAGGATTGTTGGCCAAAACTAATGAAATCATGGGAAATCCATTGGGAACTGGTGGCGGAATAACGGCTACCTTTGCGCCGCAGATCACAGTGCAAGGGAATGCCGATACTGCTGAAATTTCAACTTTGTTAGATCAAAAAATGCGTGAATTTAAAGCAATGTTGGCAGAAGTGCAGAATCAGAACAGGAGGCTTTCGTATGGCTAAAACCTATTACACAATTCAGGGCGATATGTGGGATGGTATAGTAAAAAAGTTATATGACGATGAAAGTGGCGTAAACGCGCTGCTGGAAGCAAACCAGCAATATGCTGACATAGTTGTTTTTCCAGCAGGTATTATTTTGGATGTGCCGGATTATGAAAAGCCTACTCCGACCAACTTGCTGCCGCCGTGGAGGCGTTAAATGGAAGCACGTAGAATATTGACGATCATAAAATATAATAATAAAGATATTTCAGCTGATATCAGTAAATATCTAAAAAGCATCAGCTATACCGATAATCTATCGGGTGAAGCCGATGACTTGCAGATAACGCTGGAAGATCGGGGGGGTCTGTGGCAATCAACATGGATGCCGGAAAAAGGTACGCTGTTGGATGCAGAGCTGCAACTGAATAATTGGCAAAGTTTATCCGCACTGCCACAAAAACTGCGACTGGGGTTATTTGAAATTGATGAGATCGGCAGCAGTGGCTATCCATCAGAAGTACAAATAAAAGCAGTTTCCGTGCCTGATAATAATACTCTTAGAGGTACTGAACGTAGCCGGAGTTGGGAAAAGGCAAAGCTGCAGGTAATCGCTAATGATATAGCTTCAGCTGCAGGAATGTCATTGTTTTGGGACACAGAAGAAAATCCGGTGCTGGATAGGGCAGAACAGACAGAACAGTCTGATCTGTCTTTTTTATATGCAATTTGTAAGGATAAAGGCCTGGCATTGAAAATAAGTGATAAAAAAATCATTGTTTTTGATGAAGCAAAATATGAAGCGGAAAAAGCAAAGATAACGATAGTTAAACCCGGCACTACATACAATGCTGAATCAGAGAGGCTTTATATAAGAGCTGGGCTCGGTTATGAGCTGCGCACAAAAATTCGTGACATCTATGCTGCATGTAGAGTTAGTTATCAACAGGGCAAGTCAAAAGCTAAAATTGAGGGCACTTATACTGTACCAGGTAAAAAGGGCAAGACATTACAAGTTAGTGAACAGGTGGAAAGTGTTGCAGAGGCGTTAAGATTAGCAAAAAAACGTCTGAGAGAAAAAAATAAAGATGAAATTACAGGTTCTTTTTCGCTGCCAGGTAATTTTGCTTTAGCAGCAGGGTCGACGGTTCAGCTGCAGGGGTTCGGAGCATTTGACGGTAAATATTTGATAACCAGAGCGTCGCACGATGTTAGTAATGGCTACACAGTAAGCATCGACGTCAGGAGGTGTTTGAATGGATACTAATTTTATAAAAAACATAGTCCGGATAGGACGGGTATCATCTATTAACGCCGCCGCCAATACAGCAAAAGTTGTTTTTACTGATAAAAACGAGCTGGTTTCCGGCGAGCTTATGATAGTAAACAGGGGCAGCCTTGCCGATAAAGATTACTGGATGCCGGACATTGACGAGCAGGTGCTGTGTTTAATGCAGCCTAACGCTAGTGGTAAAGGGTTAAATGCCGGGTACATTTTAGGCTCGTTCTTTTCGGCCGAAGACCCGCCGCACGAAAGCAGCTCTGCTGTCCGCGCCGTGAAATTTGCTGATGGCAGCATAGTTAAACACGACCGTAACTCCGGGACGCTGATTATACACGCTACCGGCGACATCAACATAACGGCGGGCGGAACAGTAACCATTAAAGGCGCAGCAATCAACTTAAATTAACGAGGTGAGAGTATGCCGGCAGCAACAAGATTAGGTGATAACGATACCGGGCATGACGCTTGTCCGGGCACGGCGCTAGTAAGCGCTAGTACTGATGTAATAATTAACGGCAAAGGCGCAGGCCGAGTTGGCGACAGCTACGCACCGCACGGTTGTATTGCGCATCCGGCGCACGTAGCGCATATAGCCAACGGCAGCAGCACAGTTTTTATTAACGGCTTGCAGGCGGCAAGGGTGGGTGATCCGATAGACTGCGGAGGCAGTGTTGCTGCTGGTAGTCCGGATGTAATCGTAGGAGGTTAATATGCAAGTTGGCTCTATGGGAGATATCCCTTTCGTTGTGTCATATGGTAAAATTCGCACTTTTAGTGATTACGGTCGCAGCGGTTCCGGCCGCTGGGCAAAGCACGATTTGATTGGGCGTAAACCGGTAATGGAGTTTTTAGGGCCTGACGTCGAAAAAGTTAGCCTGAAGATCCAGCTACGTGCTGATCACGGCATAAATCCCGAAAGCGAGCTGGAGCGGCTACGGAAAATGAGGGACACCGGAGCAGTTTTTCCATTTATTTTAGGTGGGGCACCGGTATCTGATAATTATTGGCTGCTGGAGGATATAGGGGAAAACGTAAGCTATTGGCGGGCAGGCGGTAAAATACTATCTGTCACTGTCGATATCACATTGACTGAATACTCCACAGAGGAGGTACGCTGATGGAATTTGAACTTACTGCGGGAGAAAGAGTTGACGTAGATTTTGCCCCACCAAATATGCAAAGGGAAATTTTACAAAATTGCAGTACAATACTTAGCACGTCTAAGTTTAGCGTACCGTTAGACCGTGACTTCGGCGTGAACGCAAACTATGTAGATGCGCCGCTGCTGTCGGCTAAAGCGAAAGCAGAGAGTGAAATATTTGCCGCTTTAAAAAAATATGAGCCGCGAGTTACGGTAAAACAAATTACCTGGCGCGCTGATGCGGAGGGCGTTTTAAGAGCGAAAGTGAAGGTGAGCATAAATGAAACTTAGTGATCTGCCAGACATTGAATTTGTCAGTGCAGACGAACAAGAAATATTATCGGATATCATAAAGCTTTATACGGAAATAACCGGAAGGACCCTCGCACAAGGTGATCCTGTCCGGTTATTTTTATGCGTGATTGCGGCCATTATCCTGATGCTGTGCAATAAGATCAACTATACCGGAAAACAAAATCTTTTGCGATATTCGGCCGGTGCCAACCTAGATCACTTAGGCGTACTTGTCGGGGCAGAACGTATTGGCGCCAAGGCCTCTGTTACGACGATCAAAATAACCCTGTCGGAGGTGCGATCCGTTGCGACAAACATTCCAGCAGGTACGCGGGCGACAGCTGGAGATAATGTATTTTTTGCTATTGATCAGGATGCAACGGTCATAGCTGGACATTTGGACATCTCTGTAGCTGCTACCTGTACTGTGGCTGGTGTTCTCGGTAATGGCTATCTGCCGGGAGAAATCAATAAGATTGTTGATCCCATCCCGTACGTCGCTGGCATGGTCAATACCACAACGTCGGAGGGAGGTTCAGATGTCGAGAGCGACGATTCTTTGCGTGAGGCTATCCGCGAGGCTCCGGAGGGATTTTCGGTAGCTGGACCAGTGGGCGAATACATTAAAATTGCCAAACGAGCTTCGTCTTTGATTGTTGATGTATCGGTAATATCACCGGAGCCTGGGCAAGTACTGATAACACCGCTACTTGTAGGCGGTGGAATACCGGGAAAAGAAATGCTGGATATCGTAGAGGCAGCATGCAGTGATAGATCTGTAAGGCCGCTCACTGACCATGTGCATGTGGCTGCTCCGGAGGTTGTCAATTATGATCTTACACTCACGTATTACATTGACCGGGCAAATGAAGCTAAATCTGTTGCCGTTCAAAGCGCGGTAGCGAAAGCGGTGGAGGATTATATCGATTGGCAAAAATCTAAGCTTGGCCGTGATATCAATCCGGACGAGTTAATCTGTCTTATTAAAAATGCTGGCGCCAAGCGAGCGGTTATATCTTCGCCTACTTTTCGGATCGTTGCTGATAACCATGTAGCGATAGCTGAAAATGTTAATGTTACATTTGGGGGGCTAGAAAATGAATGATCTGCAAAATCTGAATTTAATCGAGTTGCTACCCACTAGCATTGCAAGCGACGAAACGATAAGAAATATCTGTAATGCCATTGCAGAAAAATTACAAACGATTAATGAAAAAGCTGAATTAGTTTTGTTGCTGCCACGATTGGATCAGTTGCCGGAAACATTGGTGGATGAACTAGCTTGGCAATATCATGTTGATTTTTATGATTATGCGGCAGATATCAATAAAAAAAGGGCATTAGTGCGCAAGGCCATTGACTGGCATCGGAGAAAAGGCACTCCTGCTGCAGTAGAGGAAGTATGTACAGCTGTTTTTAAATCAGCAAAAGTTTATGAGAATTGGGAATATGGTGGGAAACCATATCATTTTCAGGTAAGAATGATTTCAGAAGGCATTCCAGATAAATCTGTTTTGGACAATTTGTATAGGGCAATTAAAGAAAGTAAGAATGTTAGGAGTTGGCTTGACGCTTTAAGTTTTGACCGTCAAATAGCTGGCTCCTTATTTGTTGGAGGGGTCTATTCTTCAATGAGAAAAGTGGAGATTTTCCCATCACAGATAAAACCACAGATTTTAAATATCAATAATTATTTTGGAGCTGCAATCTATGTACACAAAGGAGTTGAAGTAACATGCCAAACTGGGCAAATTTAATGTTGACTAAACAAGGAAAGGTATTACAGGCAAAAGCTATTGCTGGTAGTACATTAACGATCACTAAGATGAAATTGGGTTCTGGTATTATTCCAGATGGAGTATCGCCAGAAGATCTTACTGATTTGATTCAACCCAAACAAGCTTTAGGATTAACGGCAATCAGTGTTAATGGTGGATTAGCTAAAATTCAGAGTATTGTTACTAATGCTGAACTTTCAGAAGGGTACTATATTCGTGAATGTGGTGTATTTGCAAATGATCCTGATGTTGGGGAAATAATGTATGCAATAATGACAGATACCTCCCCTGATTTTCTGCCTTCCGCATCAAGCTCTGTTGTGATTTCAGAAGAATTTAGTATTAATGTAGTAACGGAAAACATGGCGAATATAACAGCAATTATTGATCCTGAAGGTATAGTAACAGTGGCTAATGCAAGAAAAATTGCAGAGGATAAAGTTACTGAGCATAATGAAGATACAGAGGCTCATCCAAATGACTTTAATTTAAAAGGCATTACTATTGGCAAAGATAGTGTTATTGCAACTAAAAAGGGAGATTTACTAACTCTTTTGGCAGGTAAAGGAATTAATTTACTTAGTGATATTAAAAATAAGATAATCACGATCGTTGGAAAAAGTAAGAATGCATGGAATCCGAATGAAGAAATTATAGCTGGTGATATAAGATATACCGAAGACGGTAATGGTCCAAGCTGGGCTTATTTGTTATGTAAAACTGCAGGAACTACAGGTTCCGTTGAACCGATTTTAGAAGCTAATGCTGTTGTAGGACAGGAGATAAATGACGGCAGTGTTGTATGGACGGTACAAAAAAACAGTAATGCATTAAGTTTAGGCGGTAACTTGCCGGAAGTTTTTGCTAAGTTAGACAGTCCTACATTTACAGGCGTTCCTAAAGCGCCGACTGCTGCAGCAGGAACGAAGACAGATCAAATCGCGTCATGTGCCTTTGTTACGCAAAATTCTATTCCGGCGGGGACAATAATCGCCGTGGCATATACAGGGGTGCCGGAAGGATATATGCACTGCAATGGTGCAGCAGTTAACAGAACTACTTATGTTAATCTATTTAATAAAATCGGTACAACTTACGGTGCTGGCGATGGTAGTACTACATTTAATTTGCCTAATACAGTAGCCAGATTTTTAGAGGGCGGCGTAGGTGCGGGAACTTACTACGAAGCTGGGCTGCCTAATATTACTGGCTATTTTCCAGCAGATACACGTGATATGGCACAAGGTAACTATGGTGGAGTATTTAGTCAAACTTACCTAAATGCTCAAGCAAACGGCGAAAATGGTAACAGTAAGACCTACAAGTATACGTTGGACGCATCTAAAGCATCTAATGTTTATGGTGCATCTGAAACCGTGCAACCGCCAGCCATAACTGTAATTTACTGCATTAAATATTAAGGAGGAGAATAAAAAATGAAATTATATTATTATGACGATAATGGATATTATAGTGCAATGTCAGAAGCCTTTTTAAACCCACTTGAAACAAAATTGCAAGGTAAAGCCGTGTGGCTAATACCGCCGAACGCAACAACTATTGAGCCACCATCAAGCATAGATGGACACATTATAAAATTTAATGGGAAGGCATGGGAGCTGGAAAAAATGCCTGATTCGGAACCAGAACCAGAACTAACGCTTGATGAACTTAAATTAGTAAAAATCGTAGAATTGAAATCTGCCCGTGATATTGCAGAAGTTGCTCCGATTGAATACGCCGGCAATACATATGACTTTGATGCAATGAGCCGTAACAGGCTCGATATCGCACTTAAAGCTTTAATGGCGCAGGGCGAAGGTGCGACGATAGACTGGACAATGACCGATAACACAACAGCAACCATAACAGCAGCTGATATTATGGCGGTATTTGTGGCGAGCGCAGTGCGCAGTAATGAATTGCACGGCAAGTATCGTGTCGCCAAAGAAAAGGTAATGGCTGCACTAAATAAAGAAGAATTAGGAACTATTATATTAAATTAAATATGTGAGACTGTTTGGCGTAAATACCATGATCTTTTAGACGAAGTTAAAGCGGACGTTCTCATAACTTAAGAATTGATTGTCGTATTATCTGTTTTTGAATGATGCGATAGCAGGAGTTTTGCGGATTATGTCGAAAATATTCAGAAATGTCTATATAATGAGGAAGCTAAAATGGATAAACTTCAAGATCAATTTATAGTTGCTAACTTTGATAAAGTATTGTGTTCTACAATTAGAAATATAAGAGGAAGCAAAAAATGTCCTAAATTTATTTATAATAGGTCGAAAAAATATTATGGTTCTAGGGATGATTTGGCAAGGTATTGGTGGCAAAAATATTATAATATTTTTATTGGTAAATATACATATGGATACAATGAATTAAGTAGAACCTTTATTAAATTTATTGGTGCCTTTTCTTCTATAGCTGAAGGTGTAAAATGTGTTCCAAATACTCATCGTTTGGATTATGCTACAACAAGTCCAATACTATCACATAGAAAATTTGGCTTTATAGATCGTGATGTTGTTTATGATTATGCGCCAAACTTAGAGCGATCTATAATAATTGGCAATGATGTATGGATAGGTGCTAATTCTATTATTTTTAACAATGTAACTATTGGGGATGGGGCAGTAATTGCTGCTAATAGTGTTATTAGAAAGGATGTCCCCTCTTATGCTGTTGTTGGTGGCGTAGATAAATTAATAAAATATAGATTTGATGAAGAAACAATCAGTAAATTAAAGAAAATTGAATGGTGGAATTGGGAAGATGAAGCAATAAAGGAAAATATTAGTTTATTGTATAGGCCTAAAGAGTTTATAAATAAATTTTACTCGTAAGTTAAATTTATTTAGCATATTGCAGCACACTTATAAAATCAGAACTTTTATAAGTGTGTTTTTATATTATAACAGGAGGCAAAAATGAATTGGGAATCCTTTAAATTTGCAGCCATCGGGGCTGCACAAACTTTAACGCAAGGTTGGTCATATAAAGCCTTAATAGCGGCAATGTTGGCTATGATTTTGCATAAGCACGCTATATTGTTTTATAGCTTTGCTTTTTTAGTATTTATTGATTGTTTTACCAAATGGGTATCGATATCCTATCTGCATCTAAAAGATAGTGGTATTGAAAATCCTACTATTCTGGAATCTATTAAAGGAATAAAAAAAGCTAGAGCTGCCAAAAAGATAAAAAGTGAAGTTATGAAACACCGTTTCCTTGGGAAAATCGGTGTTTATTTAATTTGTGCGTTGTCTGCAGCTGTCGTTGATGTAGTTATGAAAGTTTTAGATAAACCTACTTGGGCAGTTATGACGGTTATTGGATATCTTGTTGCAACTGAGCTGCTTAGCATTATTGAAAATTTAAATGATGCCGGTGTAGAAGCTATGAGCGGATTAGTTGCTTTTATAAAAAAGAAACTATGAAAAATACTATTGAGAAAGGGCGTGAAAATAATGAATAAACCTTTATATATAAGTAAACATTGGAGTGTGACAGAATGGGACTGCTGGCGTCGCACTAAAAACGATTATGCATGGGATAATGAAAACGGTCGTCTTTGCACTAATGACGCAAAGACGGCGAACCTGTTCCGTATTCTTGATATGCTGAGGGATTGGAATTCTAATTGGGTTATTAATACTACTAATGCTGGTTATAAAAGTGGCTTTAGAACGATAGAAGTGAACTTAGCTGTTGGTGGAGAGCCTAACAGTTATCACACCAGAGGTTGCGCAGCTGATATCCATATCTCGGGGCAGGACGATACAGATACTGCTTTGGCAGATACGGTGATAACAGCGGCTAGAGCGTGGGGTCTAGAGTATAAACTTGGCATCGGTTATTATGGCGACTGGATTCATATAGACACAAGAGGCTATTCGGCTAGGTGGTAACTGTGGAGGAATAACATGTATGAAAAAATCAAAACTTGGATGGTTAGTAATCGCCTTCTTGCTATGCTGGTGTGCTGTGTGGTTTGTGTTCTTGCCTGCTACCTGTTCAGCCGAGCCAGTTTATCTGATAACGGAAAGCGAGCTGGTGACGTTGGAACAAAACTCAACCAGGCAATTAGAAATCAGCGAGTTATCAGCAAAGGAATTGCAGGCGGCAAGGGAACAACTGAAACTATCAGAGCAGGAATCGAACGAAGCCAAACAGCAAATAAAGCGGCTGCAGGAGCAGTTGACAGAGCTGGAAGCCTGGTCGAAGAAGCAGGAAGAATTACAGCAGAAAATCTTGAAATCCTTGCCACCATCCGCGCCAGAGGTGCTACGAGAGATAGGACTAAAGATTGATGTTGATGATTATGCCAGAGGTGCCAGTTTCGGCGTGAGCCGCCGGATAGGTAGCAAATACATAGGACTGCGTGGTGAATATGACTGGCAGGACAAAAAAGCTGGCGTATGGGTGACATACGCATATTAATCGAATATTTTTAGCGATTTTGCGCGAATATTTTTTAGAATATTTTGCGGAGTTTAGCGCAGAAATAGCAAAAGCCTACCGTTAAGGTAGGCTTATTTTTCTGTATTTAACTGGCTTTTGAGAATCGAAAAGATACTTCCCAGTATTTAGGATAAAAGCGAACAAAGTTCGTTGTATTGCTTCTGTTGTCCACCAACTCAACATGTAGGCACTGCAATAGTTTGCAGTGCTTTTTTATTGCTTGGGAGTTCCCTTTCAATGAGTCATGGGAGGAGTGCGGGGGGAACGATATAAAAACGAAGTCTATTTTTGAGCTGCTAATAATATAATTTTGAGAAATTGCGGCTAACTTTTTGCCGGCATCTTTTTTAGGGTGCGCATATTTTAGTGCGTTAAGCTTGACTAAAAAGGAAAAGCGTATTACACTGTATTACAAAGGAGGGGTTATCATGGCATTATCATTAAGACTGTCTGAAGAAGAAACTAATTTAATAAAAAACTACGCCAAGCATAAGAATATGACTGTATCGCAGCTCATACGTGATTCTGTTATCCAAAGGATAGAAGACGAATACGATTTGAATGCTTACAAGAAAGCGATGGCTGCCCATAAGAAAAATCCTGTTACTTACTCTCATCAAGAAGTAGCTAAGATGCTGGATCTTGAATAATGGAATACAAAGTAGAATACACTGCTGCCGCAGTAAAAACCTTAAAAAAGATAGATAAACCTATCAGAGCGTTGATTTATGGGTGGATAGAAAAAAATCTCGTTGGCTGTATAAATCCACGGCAGCACGGTAGAGCGCTTGTGGCTAATCACCAGGGTGAATGGCGCTATCGTGTGGGTGATTATCGGATTCTTGCTGAGATTCAGGATACCAAGGTGACTATTCTTATTGTAACGATAGGACATCGTAAAGAAATATATAAATGAAATATAGTTGGTTGTAGAGCATAACAGCTAATAGTTTTCTAAAGGGCTAAGAAGATTTCCCCGAAATTTGTTCTGTCCAACCTTTTTTTACCAAACTGCCAAAAAATGCTTGTGGTTATATGCTGAAAATACGTACTGTGTCAGGCTTTCGTGTCTTTATACCCGTCTGCCAGAAGATCAAGCTTGCCGCTGTGCGGATCGATGATAAGCCCGTGGATAGAGATATCGCCGGGAATAAAGGGATTGGCCCTAAGTTTTTTTACAACAGCCAGTACATTTAGGGCAGGGTCGGTGTAAGTATCAAGCCAGGCTTTAAAATCGTCCTCTATCAGCGCTATTTGCTGGTCGGCTATGCCGCAGTTGTGCATTTTTTGCAGGATAGCTGCCGAGCTGGTTTGCGCAACACCGCAGTCATAATGGCCAACTATCAGTATTTCTTTGATATCAAAAATATAAATAGTGAGAAGCAGGCTTTTAACTGTTTCCCCCATATCTTCGATCAAAGAAGTACCGGCATTTTGAATTATTTTGGCATCGCCCCTGTGAATGCCCAGTGCGTTGTTAATAAGCTCTGCCAGCCTTGTATCCATACAGGTAAGCAGGGCAAATTTTTTGCCCGGATACTTGGATATTTCTTTAGGAAAGGCGTTTTTTTCTAAAAAAGGTACGGTTATGGGCAAGGATTTCCTGTAGTAAGGTTGTCATTTTTAGCGCTCCCAAGTGAGTTTTTAATGTTATGGCAGGACGGACAGGTATTTTTGTTACTTACTATAATCTTGTATCGGGCACTAAAAGTCAAGCGTTATATTGTAAGGTAAGTATAATAAAATAAGTGGCACTGATTTTGTTTATAATGAATCATCTTTAAAATATTTACAACTATAACCCCGGGTTGTCAAATAATAAACAGGTATTTTGACATAATACTTTCTTTATACGTAAGGTATCTTATATTAAAAAAAGATAATTCCAGGCAACTTTTATGAGCTGGTAATGCTCAAAGGCCGCTGCAGTAAGTATTTAAACTTGCTGCAGCGGCCTTTTTTAGTGATGATATTTTGAAAACGATAATAAAGAAAAGCTGTTAGTTTGTGAATTTAAATATAAATTCAATCTTAAAACTGCTGGTTATAAAGTAAGTGCCCTACGAAAAGGCTAAATGCCCGCCAGCATCTGCCAATACAGTTCCTTCAAGGGCGTTGCCGGCCCTTATTTGTCCAAAACCGTCAACGATAAAAATTTTGTCGGTAGTAAACCTGCCTTCCAGAAAAGTAAGCGCCTGACTGCAACTGCTGCCGGGAGCAGTATCGAGTTGAGGTGTTGCATAAATAATTTTTTCTACATTATCATCATCCAGGGTCTGCCTGCAGGTCCTGAATAAATCTTGATCGATATAACCAGCGGCGGCATGGTAGGCATAAAGATTGTTGTCATTTAAATAAAAAAGTACAGCGGCGCAAACACTTAACCTGGTGATGTAAGCATAATTACCATGCGTAATAAGATCCCCTTCATTTTCGGAAAGTACTGTTGCCCTGCCTCTAAAATTACAGGGAGTATGCAATATTGTAATTGGGGCGGCAATGCTGGCGGCAAAATTAACATTAAGTTCCCAGGGCGAAATAGAATCCATTAGCTCTGCTACTGTGGAACAATTTGTTGCGGCGGCATTGTTATCGATATGACGATAAAACATAATAGACCTCCAGAATATAAAAGTAAGGTGATATATCAGTCCTTCTGAATATAATATAATAGAGAACCAGGCCGCTATGGTGGAATTGTACATCTTAGTGATAACGTGGTAAAAAGCTGATAGAAGAAGTGCGGTGAGTTTTTAATTTGTGATCTGAATATTGGTTGAAATGAAAATACTTATTTGTATTTGCTGTGCAAATAAGTGAAACTGCCGCTATAATAAAGCAAGATTTTTTATAAGAAGATTAATTGTTTTATATAAATATCAAAATATTTAAAATATAAAAAACAATAAAATGTATTAAATTTAAGTAGCTTTACATATTTTAAGATATATAATTTCTTTGGATATATAATTTTGTTTTATATAAATGAGCATTATAGTGCACATATGTGTTGTATTTTATACAGCAAATTCATTTTTTTTATAAGATAATAAAGATAAAACCAATATCTATAAAAGTTTAATTGTTAAGGTGAAAAAAGTCATGTTTGATGAGAAATATCAAAGTATCGGCTTAAATATTTTATATTATAGAAGACTAAAAGATTTAAGTCAGGAAGCATTAGCTATTAAAGCCGGGTTGACACGTTCATATATTTCAAAAATTGAACGTGGTACTGCCAGGTGCGGTCTGGAAGTTTTCTTTCTGATAGCTCAGGCGCTGGAGGTTGATCCGGCAGAGCTTATCAGTGACCGGCCAACAGGAGCAGGACCGGCCTTAAAATAGATTATTTTATGGTAACAGGTGATGAAGGAGGTATCTTTATGAATCCCGATTATAAGGAAATTGGTAAGAATATCAGGTTAATGCGAATCAGGCACGGTATCAGTCAAAGTGAGCTGGCCCAGCGGTTGGATGTTTCGCAGACGCATATGAGTAATCTTGAACATGGACGCGTAAGTGTGAGCCTGCGGGTACTGCTGCGTTTAGCACATTTCTTCCAATGTAATGTTGATACTCTGTTAGGTAACGTTTTGCAGGGGCATGTTACTCCCGAAGTAAATAACGAGGGCTATGATCTTGAAGATCTGACTTTGCTGCTGAAGGTTTTGAAACAGAAAAAAGTAGAAATCATGTGAACAAAATAAGAAAGACTGCCGCGATTTAAATTGCGGCAGTCTTTTTTTATATTCGGTGTTGAGCTGTCAGTTATTTGCAGTGCAGCCATGTACTGATAACGGCAAATAGTTCTTCCAGATGGAAGGGTTTGGTAATATGCGCGTTCATACCGGCTTCACGTTCTTGTTTGATATCATCCAGAAAGGCGTTTGCTGTCATGGCAATGATCGGCAGTTTTTGCAGGTCCTGACGAGGGAGCCTGCGGATAGCTTTGGTGGCATCATAACCGTTCAGTCTGGGCATCTGCACGTCCATAAAGACAAGGTCGTAGTAATTTTCGTCACTTTGGGTGATTTTGGTCAGTGCGGCTTCACCGTCATTGGCTTCTTCGATCGCAGCGCCTGTCATGCCTATCAATTCTCTGGCAATTTCCATATTGAGTGGATTGTCTTCGACTAAAAGGATGCGCTTGCCGTGGCAGTCGGGTTTATTGGGGGAAGTAGGAGTCAGCAGCTGCGGCCGGGGTGTGGTCTGATGCATTTTGTTGAGCGTCTGCGCAAGATTGGTCACAAACAGCGGCAGGATCAACAGTGCGTCAAAATCGTAGTCTTTGATAGTCTGACTGAGATCGGAAAAGGTGATCGCCAGAGCGATTTTCAGGTCTGGCGCTAATTGACGCAGCTTATGCAGCACAGCTTCCAGATCCAGCTGCCGATCGTAAACGATAATAACAGTTGTATAGGTATGGCCTTTATCAGCAGCTGTCTGGAGTTCAGTAGTTGCTTCTGCAAGACTGCGTACTGGCTGACCATTGATCTGTAGCTGTAGAAGCTGCTGCAGGATATTAGCGGCAGCAGTTTGCTGTCTGTCCAGGACAAGAACCCGCAGTTCATCAATGATAGCGGTAATGGGGGATTGCTGCTTGTCAGCCAGCTTCAGGGGCAGGGTAACTGTAAAGGTCGTCCCGGAGCCTGCCGTGCTGGTGACTTCGATAGTACCGCCCATCAGGTCGACGATGTTTTTCGTTATAGCCATACCGAGGCCTGTGCCTTCAATATTATCCATACTTGAGGTTTGTGAACGTTCAAAAGGTGCGAAGAGATGGGGCAGAAACTCCTGATCCATGCCAATACCATTATCGCTGAAAACAAAACGAAAATGTCCATAACCTGTTGGCGCCAGTTTTAATTGCGTGATCTCGAGCTTGAGCTTGCCGCCCTGGGGAGTAAATTTGATGGAATTACTGAGGATATTGGTAAAGATCTGGTTAAGGCGCACCGTATCGCCCAGCAGATATTCGTCACTGATATTGTGCGTATCAACATGCAGTTCGTGCTGATGTTCTGTGAGCTGCGGATTGATAAGAGAGATCAGGTTATGAATAAACTCAGCCAGATTGAGCGGTGACTCCTTAAGCGATAATTTGCCGCTTTCGATTTTGGACATATCGAGGATGTCGTTGATGAGTTCTAAAAGATGATTGGAAGCCAACTCGATTTTACTGAGGCAGTTGTTGATCCTGACCGGGTCGTGCAGGTATTGCTGCGCGATCGTAGTCATGCCGATGATTGCGTTCATTGGCGTACGGATATCGTGGCTCATATTCGATAAAAAAGAACTTTTGGCGGTATTGGCCTTTTCGGCAGAAAGCAGGGCAGCTTTTAATGCCTGCTGTTGGCGTTCCTGCGCCAGCTTTTGGTTGTGGATGTTACGGAAGGCGATAACGCAGCCGGTGATAGTTCCTTCTGTGTTTTTGATCGCCTGGGCTTCCAGTCGCACCCATTCGTATTTGTCGTTCGCAAAACGCCGCAGCAATTCGATTTCGACAGAGTTTTTATTGTTTTGGGTCAATGTGCTGTAGATGTTTTCTAAAGCGAAGGCCTCTGCCAGCTGTTTGCGGAATTTATGGTGGACAAAATTGTTGACGAAGGTGGTCCAGGCTTCGGTATGATCTTCGATACCTTTCAGCATATTTGCGGTGATGATTTCGGTAAGCCGCAAAATATAAAATCTCTGCTCCTGCAGGTCGACATAATAAACGGCATAGTACATTTCCGACAGTGCGTTGGCGATATTATGGTGACGCATTCTGTCGGCGCTGAGTAATGCCAGCTCATGTTCCTGCTGTTTTTTATCATCGATATTGCGCAGCAGCAGCATGATTTTCTCGCCTTCGATTGTAGAGATTCTGGTACTGTAATAGGTGTAATAATGCAGCTTTTGGTTTTTATCCCAAATACGCATCTCGCCTTCAGCATAGCTTTGCTTGCTGTAAAGTTTAGGGTCAAAAATACCTGCCAGCAGAGTTTTGTCGTTGTCCAGCAGCTGCTGATAGAATTGATTATAAAAGTCACGGTAACGACCGCGCTTGTCCAATGACAGTATTTCTTCTGAATAGTGGATGCAGTTGTAACCCTGGTGTTCCATATCGACACTGATTGCCAGCGCGTACATATGAGCTACTGCCATTTTGGCAGTTTTTTCACTGAGTGAATGTTCTACCTTCTGGGTAAGGTCTTCAAAGGCCAGTACCGCGTAAGGGTAAGCCTCAGAGTAACCCGGGGCTGGAATGATCTTGACGCTGAGCCAGAGTCCCTGCTTGTTTTTAAAAATATGCTCGATCCGTTTATTACCGTTAGCAAACTGATCGATGATATAGGCACTGTTGGTACTTTTTAAGAGTGACTGCTGCCATTTGGGGTCGACAAATTCATTGACATACATGGAGAACTGTTTATCATAGCATTCTTCCGTATGTACAATCTTTTTGAATTGTTCTGGAACCCGCAGACCCCGCTGAATGTTATCACGCAGATTAACAAGGTAAACGGCATAGTATTCTTCGCTCAACTGAGCGATCCAGGCGGTTTGTTCGCGCTGGCTCAGTTCAAATTGTTTTTGTTTTTCGATATTGCGGTAGCACCAAAGTACTTTCAGGTGCCCTGTTTGAGCGTCAATAGTAGATACAAGATGAGTTTCGATCCACTCAAAGCTGCCTGGAGCAACAAGACGGCGTAGTTCACCTACGATATGCATATTTTCCTGCGGCATATTTTGCCGCAGGTTTTTTATTGAAGTCAGCTCCCAGAATTTTTGACGGTCTTCTGGATGGATCAGCATTTCACCATAAAGAGCATTGGCCTGGGTAAAGTCGCCGGCATGCGGAAAAGCCGAAGCACAAGGGCCGAGCTTCGGAGAAATATAACGCTCATCAACAAGATCGATCACGACATATTCGTCAAAAAGAACATCAATGCCCTGCAGAAGATCTTTGGAATGATCATGCCTGATTTTGACTTCGCCGGCAAAAATATGAGGTGTGGCAGAAATAGCGAAAGCAGGGATTTGTCTGCCAGCTTCTTCCCAAAGAGTTTTTTTCACCCGGATATCTACGTTATTGCCTAAAATAGATTTTTCAGCAAAACACTGGTAATCGCCCTGATGAAAATTGACGGTATCAAAGCTGAGTATTTCAGGGTTATAGAGCATACCTTTCTTAAAACCGGTTTTTGCAGCAGTATGGTTGCAGTAAAGTATCTGCAGATTGGACTGGTCGACGACGAATAAAGTTAGATTACTGATGTCGTCAATAAGTTTGAGGATGTTTTTTTCGGAATTCATCATAAAATACCTTCCGTATCCTTTGTATATTGAAGGAAAAATATTATAAATTAATTATAATATAAAAAGATAATAAAGTGAAACAAATGTTATAGCGATAATTACAATAAAAAACAAACTCCCCAGACATTTCCGGGGAGTTTGTTTTAGTTTTCAGCAGTACCTAAGATTTCGTTAGCCAAAGTGGACAGACTTTTATGTTCCAGCTCGTCAAAGAACTGCTTTCGGGCTGGGTGCGGCTTCATTTTACCGGCCAGGGCAGCGTTATATTGAGCGCCGCGCTCAAAGTCGGTGGGCTGACAGTCCAGTTCAGCGCTGCAGGCAGTAAACAGTTCTGTACCCTTTTCCGTATTGATAAGGACCAGCGTAATGCCTTTATCGTCGTCGAAAAGTGGGAAATGCTTGTTGACGCCCCAATAGTCAGCAATAGTCAGGTCTGCCAGGCTGTGTTTATTGTTAAAAGCGCAGTCGGAACAGGAGGGGCGCGTACTGACGTTATTCAGGAATAAACGCATATAGGGGCCACGGCGTTTATGGGTCGCAAAAATATGGTTTTTAGTTTGAAAAACTATATTGAAGCGTTTCCAGCCGGGAGTTTTATCGCGGAAATTGACTTTGATCACAGGAGCGGACGAAAGCTCGGTAACTTCGTCCAGCCGTTTTTGATAAACTTTGGGACTGGGAACGCCGTGGCAGACTACATCTATGGTATAAAGGCTGTCATAGTCCTTACGCAGATAGCCTTTTAAGCCGCCGATCTGGCAGGGTGTACCACTGAATAAAACGGTATGACCTGCTTGGAGCAGTTGCTCTGTTTCCTGATAGGTAGTGTTGATATCGCTTTGCACGTATTTGGAACCACGCAATTTAGCGAGGGATTCGCTGTCTGTAACAGCAGTATGGCGAACATGCCAGTTTTCGTCAAAGGCAGCGCCGAAAACAGTACCCTGACGTGAGAGAATCTGCTCGGCAGCCAGCGAAAAAAAGCCGCCGCTGGAACTGACAAAGCGGACAGCTTCGTTTTTGTTCTTACAGCCGATAACAGACAGGATCTCGTGGGGCTGGGGCTTGTGCAGCAGCGGGCAAACGCGCTCACACAGACCGCAGTGGATGCATTTGGCGGTATCGACGACAGGGTAACTGAAGCCTTCTTCATCAGGAGTCATGGTGATGCAGGAGGTTACGCAGCGACTGGCACAGGCTCCGCAGCCACAACAGTCAGCTTTGCTGGTAATGGTAATCATAGTTTCACCTTCTTAAACGATTTTTGAAGTTTAGGAATGCTGTGAAAAATAGTTTAAAAACAACTGGGCGACGTTAGAAAGCGGCCGCCCTTTGACGATGGAAAGGGTCTTATTCAAAAACAGCCTGTCATCGCGAATGATCTTGCAGACCAGGTTGTTGTCAAAAATCTCGCCTGGAGAAGCGGGAACAACGGCGATGCCGGCATTTTCTTTAGCCCAGGCTACTGTGGCCAGCTTGGTAGAATTGATGCTCAGGACCTGCGGGAAGATCATGGAATCGGAACAGACGTTGAGAAATAAAGTCGAACAGCCGCGTGACAGGCAGATCGGCATATCTTCCATATGTGCCAGCAGCAGGGCTTTGTCATCTATAGGAAGCCAGGGGTTGTCTTTATGCATTACGGCAACAAGCCGCTCCTGCTTGGTATAGATCGTATCGAAACGGCTTTCCTGAGTCAGCGGTGCGTTGGCGACGCCGATCTCGGTTTTGCCGGTCAGCATCTGATTGGTCTGCTCTAAAATAGAAACCTCATACAGCTCGTAATTGATCTGTGGATATTCTTTGGAAAACTGGCTCAGGTAAGTCTGGATAAACGCGATCGACATGGAAGGTGACAAACTGACGCGCAGAGTACCGGTATAGCCGTTGACGCAGTCCGATATTTCCCGTTGGGTATCGTCTTCCAGCGAACAGAGGTATTTGGCTTTGTTATAGAGAATGCAGCCGGCATTGGTCAATTCTATGTTATGCACGCCGCGGCGGATGTTGACCAGCTGAGCCCCAAATTTTTTCTGCAACAGCTTCAGTTGGTTGCTGAGAGCCGGCTGAGCAACATGCACACGTTTAGAAGCTGCTGAAAGGCTGCCTGCTTCGACGATGGCAATAAAATTGCGGTAATATTCCATATCCATAGTCTGTTCCCCTCCTTTAGCTGGCAATATAGATAGAAGCTCAGATAAACTATAATTTTTATTCTTTAACTACATTATAGATGATAAAGCTTGTGAAACCTATATTTTTCTGAAAATTTTTTTATAACTTCGGAGAAACATATAAATTAATACTATAAATCATATCAATTATTTTGATGTTTAGATTTTGGCTTTGCCAGGAAAAATGGCAAGTGTTGCTGTTATAGATTTTTTATAAAAATAATATTACAGCTATTAGATTTTTTTGAGGGAAATATAACGAAATGTAATCTAAAACCCAAAAACGAAATTTTAACATATCAAATAAATTAATATTTTCTATCGCTTTTTGGTATTTTACGTTATAAGTTTTGCGGATTATACTGAAGGTGAACAAAGGTATATGAGAAATTTTGATCTGGGAAAGAAGGGATGAAAATGTTGGACAGCACGAGATTAAGAAATCCGCAGTTGTTTGACAAAATCGTGACACCGGAAGCAGCTGCAGCATTGATTACCGACGGTATGAATGTAGGCGTAAGCGGTTTTACACCCTCCGGCTATCCGAAAAAAACTACGATCGCTTTAGCCAAAGCAATCAAGGAAGGTAAACGCTGCCGTATCAATATCTGGAGCGGTGCTTCCGTTGGACCGGAAATTGAAGAAGAGCTGGCGGCAGTTGGCGCTATCAAAGGCCGGATGCCGTATTATGCTGCGTCTAATAAAAGTATGAAAAAAGGCATCAATGAAGGAGAAATCGAGTATGTCGACCAGCATCTGAGCCATTTTGGGCAGCAGGTCGATTACGGTTTTTTTGGTGATGTGGATGTCGCGATCATCGAAGCGACGGCGATTACTGAAGAGGGCAACATCATTTTAGGTCCGGGTGTTGGCAATGCTCCGATTTTTGTCAAGCATGCCAGGAAAATCATCGTTGAGGTCAACACTTCTATTCCGCTAAATCTGGAAGGGATGCACGACATTTATATTCCGGCGATGCCGCCGAACCGGACGGAAATACCGATTTATCATGCGGGCGACCGTATCGGCAAGCCCTATGTAGAATGTGGTATCGACCGCATCGACTGCATTGTTGAGTCAGATATTCTGGACCATGTGCGTGATTTGACTGCTCCTGATGCAGCCAGCATCAAGATCGCTGAAAATTTAGTGGAATTTTTGGAACAGGAACAGAAAATGGGGCGGCTGCCGAAGCAAATGCTGCCGTTGCAGTCCGGTGTGGGCAGTATTGCCAATGCAGTCCTTTTAGGACTGGCGAAATCCAGATTTGAAAATCTGGAAATGTACTCAGAAATCTTGCAGGATTCAGTTTTCCGCCTGATCAAAATGGGTAAGATCGCTAAAGCTTCTGGCTGTGCCTTTACGCCTTCGCCTTCAGTATGGGAAATGTATAAGGAAGATCCTGATCTCTACCGTAAAAGCATCGTTTTAAGACCGCTTGATATCAGTAATCACCCCGAAGTTATCAGGCGGCTGGGAGTTATCGCCATGAATACGCCGCTGGAATTTGACATTTACGGTCAGGCCAATTCGACACATGTCATGGGCTGTACGATGATGAATGGCATTGGCGGCAGCGGCGATTATATGCGCAACGGCTTCCTGACGATCTTCTCAACGCCGTCTACTGCAAAATGCGGCTCGATTTCCAGCGTAGTGCCGATGGTCACTCATGCCGACCATACTGAGCATGACACGATGGTCTTTATTACCGAGCAGGGTGTAGCCGATATTCGCGGTTTGAGTCCGGTCAAACGGGCCAAAGCGATCATCAACAACTGCGCGCATCCTGATTTCAGGCCGCAGCTTTTAGAATATTTGAGGTTCGCACAACGAAAAAACGCCCATATGCCAATTGATTTGGCACATTGTTTCGATATGCAGAAAAAATTTTATGAGACCGGCAGTATGCTGTAAGTAACACAGAGGAATGAGAAAGGGGTCAATGACATGACTAATTATGAAGAAATCAAACAAGGCCTGGCAGATTATGAAGCAAAGGTTGCCAAAGCCAATGCCAAATTTCCCGAACGTAAAGAATTTAAAGAAAAACACGTTTACACACCTCTGGATGTGGAAGGTTTTGACTATTGTTCTAAAAGCGGCTTCCCGGGGCAGTACCCGTTTACCCGCGGCGTGCAGCCGACTATGTATCGCGGCCGTTTGTGGACGATGCGTGCCTATGCCGGTTTTGCTACGGCAGAAGAAACTAATGCCCGTTATAAATATTTGCTGGAAGCCGGTCAGACCGGTCTTTCAGTAGCTATGGACCTGCCGACGCAGATCGGTCTTGATTCTGATGCTGAGCTTTCACACGGTGAGGTTGGCAAAGTTGGCGTTGCTATCGATTCACTGGCGGATATGGAAAAGCTTTTTGAAGGTATCCCGCTGGATAAGGTCAGCACTTCGATGACTATCAACGGTCCGGCAGCGGTACTGCTGGCGATGTATGTAGCGGTTGCCGAGCAGCAGGGGGTCAAACCGGAACAGTTGAAGGGTACGATCCAAAACGATATTTTGAAAGAATATATTGCCCGTGGTACTTATATTTTCCCGCCGCGTCCTTCCATGCGCCTGATCACTGACACCTTTGAGTATTGCTCCAAGAGTATTCCAAAATGGAATACCATCAGCGTCGGCGCTTATCATATCCGTGAAGCCGGTGCTTCCTGCGTGCAGGAGATCGCTTTTGCTTTCTCCAATGCAATGGCTTATATCGATGCGGCAATCAAGGCCGGTCAGAAGGTAGATGATTTTGCTCCTGGTATCTCGTGGATCTTTACCGCCGGTTTGAATATGTTTGAAGAAGTCGCCAAGTTCCGTGCTGCCCGCCGCCTGTGGGCCCGCATTATGAAGGAACGCTACGGCGCGACGGTACCCAAGGCACAAATGCTGCGCGTGCATGTGCATACGGCAGGCAGCGTACTGACAGCTCAGCAGCCGCTGAATAATGTTGTCCGTATTACCTGGCAGGCGTTGTCCGCAGTTTTGGGCGGCATTCAATCAATGGCCTGCTGCGCTTATGATGAGGCGATCGCCCTGCCGACAGAAGAATCGGCAACTCTGGCGCTGCGTACTCAGCAGATGCTTGCTTATGAAAGCGGTATCACCGATACTATCGATCCTATCGCCGGCTCTTATTATGTAGAGTCGCTGACAGATAAGATGGAAGCAGAAGCTTATGAATATATCAGGAAGATCGACGCCATGGGCGGCGCGGTCGCTGCGATCGAACAGGGCTACATGCAGGGCGAGATGGCGGCCCACGCTTACGAATATCAGCGCGATATCGAAACGAAGCGTTCTATCGTTGTCGGCGTCAATAAATTCACCGATAATAAACAGTTAGCAGAGCAGGATGTTCTGATGGCAGATATGAGCGTAGCTGAACGCCAGATCGCCAAAGTAGATAAAATGAAAGCAGGACGCGACCAGAAAGCTGTCGATGCTGCTCTGGCAGCCTTGAAGCAGGCCTGCACCGGCGAAGAAAACCTGATGCCGTACCTGATCGACGCAGTCAAGACCTATGCTACCCTGGGCGAGATCTGCGGCGTAATGAAGGAAGTTTTCGGCGAATATCAGCAGGATGCGATGTTCTGATTATTAGATGGTCCTGAGTGTAAGAACGGAGTTGAGCACGATGACAACAAAAGCTTTAGCCGACTTTGTAACAGGCTTACAGTATGACAAATTGAGCCCCGCGACAGTACGGATGACAAAACAATGTATTTTAGACTGGCTGGGAGTCTGCATTCGCGGTTCTCAGGAAAAACCGATCAAGATCATCCGCAAGCTGCTGCTTGACGGCGGCGGGAAAGCCCAGGCCACGGTCCTGGCAGGCGGAACCGAGAAAACTACTACCTTGAACGCTGCTTTCTGTAATGGCAGCGCTTCCCATTCCCTTGATTTTGACGACCTTCATAATCCCTCTATCATACATCTGGCTACGGTGGTCGTACCGCCGGTATTTGCCATTGCCGATGCTGAACATAAAAGCGGCAAGGACATGCTGGCGGCCGTAGTAGCCGGCTATGAGGTAGGCGGACGCGTAGGCGAATCCGTGATCCCGGAATCTTATTTCTTCTGGCATACCACCGGTACGGCGGGAACTTTAGGAGCTGCCGCTTCAGCGGCGAAGGTTTTAGGGCTTGACGCCGAGGCAACGCTGCAATGTCTAGGCAGCGCTGGTACGCAGGCAGCAGGCTTGTGGGAATTTTTGAAAGAAGGCGCGATGAGTAAAACGCTGCATGCCGGTAAAAGCTCATACGCCGGCGTACTTTCCGCTTATCTGGCGCAGGCCGGTTTTACCGGCGCGACAAAGATATTGGAAGGCGAAAAAGGCTTCTGCCGGGCAATGGTTGCGGAGCCGCATCTGGAAAAATTGACGGATGGGCTGAATGATGGTATATATAAGATTGACAATAATTCGTTTAAACCTTATGCCTGCTGCAAACATTCCCATGCTGCGCTGTACGCGATGCAGGTGCTGCGTGCCGAGCACGGACTGAAACCGGATGATATTGAGGAGATCGAGCTTCTGGTCAATGAGATCACTGATTTCCTGATCAATAATCCCCAGCCTGAAAATCCTTACGGCTGCAAATTCAGTATCCAATACTGCGTGGCCGGGATGCTGAAATATGGCGATATGGGCGTCGACCGCTTCCTGCCGGAAGTTATTGGCGATGCCGAGGTGCGCGGCGTGATGGCTAAAACCAAAGTCGTGCGCGATGCCGCTATTGAGGCGGTCCATGCTGCCGATGCTGCAAAACTGGCTTCGAAGCTTATCGTACGCTGCAAAGACGGCCGTGTACTGGAAATGCAGGTAGATTTCCCGAAAGGCGATCCGCCCAATCCGATGAGCTGGGAAGAAAGCGCAGCAAAATTTATGTCGCTGGCAACGCCTGTTTATGGTGAAGCCAAAGCGGCTGGATTGTGCGCGCTGATCGATAAGCTGGAAGCAAGCACGGATTTTGCGGCAGATCTGGCCAAGTGCCTGGCATAAGGCGGTATTAAGGAGGAAACCCTGTGATTGAGGCTGAAAAGATCAAAGCAATGGTCAGCGAGATTTATTCACATAATAATTTTATGCAGGAGTGCGGTATTTACATCGTCGATATGTCCTGCGGCAGCGCGACGGTAGCAGTGAAGGTCGACCCGGTCAAGCATGCCAACCTTAACGGCAATGCTCATGGCGGGCTGGTAGCGACGCTGGCTGATAATGCTACGGGCATTGCCGGAGCAACGATCGGCAAGCGGGTGGTAACGTCGACTTTAGCTACTGACTTTATCAAGGGCGCGCCGGTAGGGACGACGATCAGCGCTACTTCGCATATCACTCACGCTGACGACAAGCTGGTAACTATCAATATCGAGGTGCGCGATCTGGACAACGACACCCTGGTGGCGAAGGCTACGGCGGCAATGATCGTGATCGATACCTTTCCGGGGATTCCTGAAAAATGGTAAGACTGGCGGCAAAGGCTGCAGGTCACTATTGCCGGTAAAGCAGAAAAAGTGCTGCAAAGGCAGCAAAAAATAATAAATTTGTGAGAGTGTACAATTTGCCATGATTTTCTCAAAAAAGACGGCGTTAGCCGTCTTTTTTGTGTTTATTTTAATACTGAAAGTCGCATCAGTGTGAGCGTCTGAAAATGTTGTACAGGAAAGTTTTCTACCAAATATGGTTGCATGTGCAAAATAAAGCACAATATCTAGTGATTTTAACTTTACAACAACAATGCTCTGTGCTATGATGATAATGTGAATTTTACGCGTAAATAATAATTGTTATTTATGCGCTAGTATAAGAAATCAGGAAAGAAGGCGTCAGTTATGAAAGTAATCAAACGTGATGGCAGCACTGCCGATTTTGACAGCAGCAAGATTATCGTTGCTATCCAGAAAGCCAATCAGGTAGTTGAACCGGAAGACCGTATCGAGCAGGAACGGATTGAAGCAATAGCGCGTTATGTGGAGAGTAAAAACCGCATGCGTCTTTTGGTGGAAGATATACAGGATCTTGTCGAGCATCAGCTGATGGACGAAGGTAAATTCAATCTTGCTAAAGCGTATATCATTTACCGTTATACCCGCGCTTTAGTGCGTAAAGCCAACACGACTGACGAATCTATTCTGTCGCTGATCCGCAACAGTAATAAAGATGTTATGGAAGAAAATTCCAATAAAAACGCTGTTATGGCGTCTACCCAGCGTGATCTGATCGCAGGTGAGGTCTCAAAGGACCTGACCCGCCGTCTGATTTTGCCTGAGAAAATTTCCAAAGCACATGATGAAGGCGTACTTCATTTCCATGATGCCGATTATTTTGTGCAGCCGATTTTTAACTGCTGCCTGATCAATGTGGGCGATATGCTGGATAATGGTACGGTCATGAACGGGAAGCTGATCGAAAGTCCCAAAAGCTTTCAGGTGGCCTGCACTGTTGTGACCCAGATCATCGCTTCCGTAGCCAGCAGCCAGTACGGCGGCCAGTCGGTAGACATCCGTCATTTGGGCAAATATCTGCGCCGCAGCTATGATAAATTTAAACGTACGATTCAGGACGAGGTTGGCGACAGCGTATCAGAAGAAGTGATCGAGCGCCTGACCAAACGCCGTTTACAGGACGAGCTGCGCAGCGGTGTGCAGACGATCCAGTATCAGATCAATACCTTGATGACTACTAACGGGCAATCGCCTTTTGTTACTATTTTCCTTAATTTGCAGGCTGATGATGAATATCTGCCGGAAAATGCCATGATCGTGGAAGAGATTTTGCGTCAGCGTCTGGAAGGCATCAAAAATGATAAAGGCGTTTTTGTAACACCGGCTTTCCCGAAACTGGTGTATGTGCTGGATGAGCATAACTGCCTGAAGGGCGGCAAGTACGACTATATCACGAAACTGGCCGTTAAATGCAGTGCTAAACGCTTGTATCCTGATTACATCTCGGCTAAAAAAATGCGTGAAAATTATGAAGGCAATGTTTTTGCACCCATGGGCTGCCGCAGCTTTTTGGCGGCCTGGAAAGATGCAAACGGCGAGTATAAATTTGAAGGTCGTTTCAATCAGGGCGTAGTCTCTTTGAATTTACCGCAGATCGGCATTTTGGCGCAGGGTGATGAAGAAAAATTCTGGCCGCTGCTGGATGAACGGCTGCAGCTGTGCTATGAGGCCCTGATGTGCCGTCATAACGCTCTGAGAGGTATCCGCAGCGATGTCAGCCCGGTGCATTGGCAGTACGGCGCGATCGCCCGTCTGGAAAAGGGCGAAGTCATTGATAAATATCTGGAAAAGGGCTACTCCACCATTTCTTTGGGCTATATCGGCCTGTATGAAATGACAAAAATGATGAAAGGCGTGAGCCATACTACGCCTGAAGGTAAAGAATTTGCTCTGCGCGTGATGAATTATCTGCGTGCGGCCTGCGATAAATGGAAACAGCAGACCGGACTTGGTTTTGCTCTGTACGGTACACCGGCTGAATCTCTCTGCTACCGTTTTGCCCGCATCGATAAGGAACGCTTTGGCACGATCCCCGATGTGACAGATAAAGGCTACTATACTAATTCTTATCATGTCGATGTACGTGAGGATATTGATGCGTTTAGTAAATTTGATTTTGAAAGCCAGTTCCAGCGTATTTCTTCCGGCGGCGCTATTTCTTATGTCGAGATCCCGAATATGCGGCATAACCTGGAAGCGATGGAAGATGTCGTACGTTTTATCTACGATAATATCCAGTATGCCGAATTCAATACAAAGTCTGACTATTGCCATGTCTGTGGCTTTGATGGCGAGATCATTATTAACGATGACCTGGAATGGGAATGCCCGAACTGCGGGAATAAAAATCAAACTTTGATGAATGTTACCCGCCGTACCTGCGGTTATCTTGGTGAAAATTTCTGGAACGTGGGCAAGACTAAAGAGATCAAAGCCCGCGTCCTGCATCTGTAAGCGGGAGGCGTTATCAATGAATTACGCTACCATCAAGACTCATGATACCGCTAACGGACCGGGAGTGCGTGTGTCGCTGTTCGTCAGCGGCTGTACTCACCAGTGTAAGGGCTGCTTTAATCCGGAAGCCTGGGATTTTAATTACGGCGCGCCTTTTACGGAGGCCGAAGAAGACGCAGTTATCAAAGCGCTGGAGCCGTGGTTTATCCGCGGATTGTCACTGCTGGGCGGAGAACCTTTTGAACCGGTCAATCAGGCGGCGCTGCTGCCTTTGCTGCGTAAGGTGCGGCAGGCTTATCCGGACAAAACTATCTGGTGCTATACCGGTTATGATTTTGAGCAGGATATTTTGACGGAACGTCTGGGAGACTGGGCTGTTACTCAGGAAATGCTGGCTTATATCGATGTTTTAGTAGACGGGGAATTTAAGATCGATTTAAAAAATCCTAACCTGCGTTTTCGCGGCAGCGAAAACCAGCGTGTTATCGACGTTAAGAAATCTTTGCACGGCGACGAACTGGCACTGTGGGAAGAAGCATATTAGAATAAAGTAAAAAAGACGACTGAATTTTAAATTCAGTCGTCTTTTTTACTTGTTGGAAAGCAGTTAATAGTTTCAATAACACCGCTCAATCAGAGCGGTGTTATTTTTTTGATTTATTGGACCGGTTAGCAGCTGGTAAAGTGAATATTTCCTGTAACTTCGGCGGCTATCAAAACGTAAGGGCAATAGATAACCAAACTGCGTCGAAAATATCCGTTGGTATGTCTTGTGGGGGGGTACAAACGTGCTATAATGGCTTTGTATAAATAATAACAAATATTTTTGACGTAAAAAGCTAAGAATATTAAAAATCTAAAAGTGCGAAGTGCAGAGTTTCCAAACAATATCTCAGGGCCTTAAAAATGAGGTGAAAAGATGTACGACGAAAAATGCCTGACGCGTATCGGCGGCAATATCCGCTTCCTGCGCGCCGCCTGCCAGATCAGCCAGCAGGAAATGGCCGAACGCATCGGTGTCAGTCAGACCCATCTGAGTAATTTAGAGCATAATCATGTGCAGATCAGTCTGAAGCTGCTGCTGCGTATCGCCAATCTTTTAGGCTGCAGCCTGGAAACACTTTTAGATACCAGAAAAGCTTCCGATTGGGTCAGTAGCAGATGTGAGTCTGACGAAACACAACAGGAGTTTTATTCACCGGAAGAGGTACAGCAGCTGCTAAAGCTGCTGCGCTTATCAAAACAATAAAGAGCTAGTACCGCAGCAGTAGCTGCGAGGATATAGCCAACTAAGCTTTTGTATGAAAACATTTGAAAGTTTATTTTTAACACAAGGGAGAGGGATGTTATGAAAAAGAAGGGTTTGACAGTGGCGCTGCTTTTAAGCTGCGCCACAGCAGCTGCCGCACCGGCACTGCCAAGTACTAACAGCGATCTGCGCGCGCTGGAACAAAACAAGGCGCAGACACCGCAGCAGGCAGAACTGACCAACACGCAGACAGACAGTGAAAAGCTGGCGGGGGAGCAGAGCTTCGCCGTCAATGCTATCAATTTTACCAGTCCCGATAGTATCGATGCGGCAGCTTATGTCCCGCTTGTCGCAGACTATGTCGGGCAGGAGCTGACCCTGAGCCAGCTGCAGCAGGCTGCCGATAAGGTAACAGCTTACCTGCGCAGTCAGGGCTATACCGTTGCTACAGCCTTTATACCCCCGCAGCAGATCAAGGACGGTGTCGTCGAAATGCGTATCCTGCTGGGGAATCTGGGGCAGGTAATAGTCAACAACAAATCTGGACTGGCAGACACCGTTATCAGCAGCTTCATCAGCAGACTGCACAGCGGTACGGCTATTAAAACAAACGAACTGGAAACGGTGCTCAACAACCTCAACGACCTGCCCGGCGTCAGCGCCGCAGGTCTGCTCAAGGCCGGACAAACAGTCGGCAGCAGTGATCTTGAGATCATCGTTGCCAATAAAAAAGCCGTGGAAACTATTTTGTATACCGACAACCACGGCGGTAAATACAGCGGCCGCTACCGTTACGGCTTGCAGACGACTATCAACGACCCCGGCCGCATCGGTGATAAATTTACGGTAGGCGGCACGTTAAGCAACGAAGATATGCGCAACTATAACATTGGCTACGAATTGCCCCTCAGCGGCAACGGCAGCCGCTTGGGTATTGCCTACAGCCAGATGGATTATACCCTGGGCGACTACTTCAGCCTGCTGGACGCAGTTGGCAAAGCTAAAACCTTCAGCATCTATGGCAGTACGCCCCTGACCAATACCAGCAGCAGTAAACTGGATCTGGTCTACGGCTACGACAACCGCCAGCTGCAGGACGAAATGCGCCTGTTCGGCTACAATGCCAAAAAAAGCAGCAATGCCCTGCATACCGGTATCAGCGGCAGCAGCCGCGACCGGGGCTGCTACACCGGCTACAGCGCCCTGTACTATTGGGGCCAGCTTACCAACGAAGATTTTGACAGCGTGACAGAAGGCAGCTTCCAGAAACTGACCGGTGACGTCAACCACAGCCGCCGCCTGGGCAACACAGTAGACCTGCTGCTGAACTTCCACAGCCAGCTGGCTAATAAGCAGCTGGACGGCAGTGAGCAGTTCAGCCTGGGCGGCGCCAACGGCGTACGTGCCTATCCGCAGGGCGAGGCCAGCGGCGACAGCGGCTATCAGGCGACAGCCGAGTTACGCTACAATACACCCATGCCGCATCTCAGCCTGGCGACCTTTGTCGATTTCGGCGAAGTGCTGCAAAGGGGCTATGACGACCGGCACCGTAATCTGGCAGGCTGGGGCGTGGGCGTACAGTATGCCAAAGCAGGGGATTATTACCTGCGGCTGGACTATGCACGTAAGCTTAACGGCGAAGCGTTCCAAAGCGAGGATAAAGACAAGAACGGCCGCCTGTGGTTCCAGGCTTATAAACTGTTATAGCCGAAGCTGGTAGAGAAAAACTAATGCGAGGAGTGGGAACGATGAAATATAACAAAACTTATTTAGCCAGACGTCTGGTATTATCACTGATCATCGGCGGGATGTTTGTCAGCAGCGCCTATGCGCTGCCACAGGGCGGCGCAGTCGTAGGCGGCAGCAACAGCGGTACTATTGGCGGCAGCGGTAATATCATGAATATCACAGGGAAAGGCAATAATAACGTGGCGATAAGATGGGAGCAGTTCAATATCGCCAACGGGGAAACAGTCAATTTTAAAAATATGGCCAATGTGCTGAACTATGTCACCGGCAATACTAAAAGTGAGATCTACGGCGCATTGAACGGACAGGGCGTCAACGTCTTTCTGTTCAATCCTAACGGTATTCTGTTTGGCAAAGGTGCGGCGGTCAACGTGGGCAGTCTGCATGCTTCTACAGGTAAAATGACCGACGAGAATATCAATGGCTTTAACGGTACGCCGACGGTCGACCTGAGTAATGTTACTGCCGATGTACTCAATCTGGGTGTGATCCGCGCCGATAAAGTGACGATAGAAGGGGCTAATATCAGCCTGGGCAATGCTGCCGATATCCAAAAACAAAACGGGGATGCCATAACGGCTGCCGATAAGGCGAACTATGTCCTCAAAGCAGACGGTGTGGTCAACGTAGGCTATGAAACGACAGGGACGAAGACGTTTTCTGTGATAGAAAATGGTACCAGTACAGACCATACGATAAGAGATTATAATACAGGCGCAGCGGCTACAGGCAGCACTTTATTTACCGGCAGCAAACTTAATGGCAGCGATGCTAATAGTATCAACGACTGTATGCTGATCAGCGATATTTATGAGCTGCAGAATATTTCAACCGATCCAAACTATGAGCCTAATCGGAGCGGTAGATTTATGCTTACTGGTGATATTGATGCTTCTGCAACAAAAAACTGGAATAATGGCGCTGGTTTTAAGACGTTGTTTAGTAATCAGACTTTAAAATTTTTAGGCGTGTTTGATGGCCTTGGCTATACGATCAGTGATTTGTATATTAATAACAGTACCAGTCAATATGGCGGTCTGTTTGGGGTATCTGCCGGCAAGATCGCTAATGTGCAGCTGACTGGAATCGACTATACTTTTACTGGGGGTGTTATTGGTGCTGGCGGCCTGGTTGGCTATAATGTAGGTGTCAGCAATACAGTAACGGGCAGCGTCAGAAATGTACAGACCAGTGGGAAGATTACGGCCAATAATTTAACATCAGTGTTTACATATATTGGAGGAATCGTAGGGGCAAATGCCAATACTGCTGCTGGGACTACCAGTTCACCGATTACCAAAACAAATGCACTTTGTACTATCAAAGATGCTGTGAGCAAGGTAGATATTACGGCCGACGGCAGTAATAATTTCAATGTTGGTGGGATAGCAGGTTACAACCATTATTCTGACCTATACAATGAAACAGGCGTGATCGAGAACGTGAAGAATGCAGGTACTATCATTGTTACCAACAGCAGCCAGGGGGACACCGGCGGTATCGTCGGCAGCAATAACGGCGGGCAGGTCAGCAAGGCAGAAAATACGGGCGCGGTAACAGGAACCTGGCACGTAGGCGGAATTTTAGGTTATAGTGACAATTCCGATAATACTAATGTGGTAAACAGCGAGCTGCATAACTCTGGCACAGTGACAGGAGTGGAAGCTTTCTCATATGCAGGGGGCGTTGTGGGACAAATTTTTCAGGGAAAATTTGAGAATCTCAGTAATAGTGGTGCTGTTACAGTAAATGCAACCAGTACAGGATATGCTGGCGGCATTATTGGTCATAATTCCTCTACGAATTCTTCAGGAAGTTTTACTAATCTCAGCAATAGTGGTGCTGTGACAATTACAGTGGGTAAATCAGGATATGCTGGCGGTATTTTTGGGGAAAATGATGCCGCATTAGAATTTGAGAAGTTCAATAATAGCGGTACAATTAAAGGCAATGGGTGGATTGGTGGTATTATTGGCTATAATAATGGAGGTGCAATAAAAAACAGCTATAATACAGGCGTTGTCGCAGGAACAGGAGCGGGTGCGCTACAGTTGTTAGTTGGAGGTATCGTTGGTAATAACAATTCTGGCAATATTACTAATGTCTATAATACTGGTGCTGTCAGCGCAGATAAAGGTACTTCGACGAAAACCTGCTTTGCAGGTGGTATTGTTGCTGGTAATAAGGGCCAGATTAAAAATACTTATAATACGGGTTCAGTGAAGGTTGAAAACGGAGCCATTGGTAACGGTATCGTTGCAGCCGGTAATGGAGTTATTACCAATGCGTTTTACTTTGATCCTGCCACGCAGCTTTATTATGACGATAGTGGAAACACATATGCAACAACAGAAGCTTTTAACACGGCTTTTATGACGGGAGCAGCAGCCAGCGGCGAGCAGGACGCCTGGCTGGGTTACAGTGCCGGGCAAAGTACGCCGTTGTTACAGGGGTTCCTGTCACCGCTGGACATCAGCGTCGGCGATATTGAGATCGAGATAACTGCCGGTACTGCTTATACTGATTTAGCGCAGGCAGTTATTGATAAACTGACCGCTATGGGAGTAGATTTTGACCCGAGTAAAATCAAAGCCTTAGAGGTGAAGGAAGCGGGTACCTACGATTTAAGTTCGCTGTTATATTCTACGCAGGACGGCTATAAGATCACTGTTGGCGATGGCAGTAAGTTAACGGTCACAATTAAGGCTGAAAAACCTGGAATACTGCCTGTTGACCCGTCCGTTATTGATAGTGCGTCCTATAAGACTGCGCTGATCAATGTGCAGCATACGGATGACGAATTAAAGGTAGTGCAGCAGAAACTGGAAGCAGAAAAACGTGCTGAAGATGAAGCAGGCAGAGTGAGAATTCAGGGAACAGGTATCAGGATGTAAGCTCCTTGCTCAGGGCAAATATAAACAAAGAACTCATAAAACAAAAGTTTTGTGGGTTCTTTGTTATTTTCTAATATCGTAACTAAATAATAAAAATATATAATTTGCTTAGCTTGTGTCTTCGGCAGAATCGCTCTATAATATTATTAATAAATAATAGTTTTAGTTTTGATGCGGAGTGAAGCCTATGCTAAGTATGTTCAAAAATAAACTTTCACAGATCCATAAGCAAAGCAAAGAGGCAAAAGAACTGCTGCGCTTTATCGGGCCTGGCATTCTGGTGACAGTCGGCTTTATTGATCCGGGTAACTGGGCGGCTAATTTGGCGGCTGGCGCAGATCATGGGTATGCCCTGCTGTGGGTAGTTACCTTATCGACTTTGATGCTAATTTTATTGCAGCATAATGTGGCGCATTTGGGTATTGTTACCGGTGAATGTCTGTCAGAGGCGGCGACTAAATTTCTGCCGAAACGTGTTTCACGTCCGATTTTGGTGACAGCGATCATGGCGGCGCAGGCAACTGCGCTGGCTGAAATCTTAGGCGCGGCGATTGCTCTTAATATGCTGTTTGGTATCCCGATCATGGTTGGCGCTATAATTACAGCTGTTGTTTGCACTGTGATGCTGTGGACCAATTCTTACAGCCGTTTGGAAACATGGATCGCAGGTTTTGTTTCTGTGATCGCCATGTCTTATTTGTTTGAAATCTCAATGGTACATGTTGACTGGCCTCAGGCTGTTATCAACTGGACAGTACCGAATATCCCGGCAGGTTCGATGCTGGTGGTCATGAGTATTTTAGGTGCCGTTATCATGCCGCATAATTTATTCCTGCATTCTGAAATTATCCAGAGCCGGCACTGGAATCTGGAAGATAAAAAATTGATGGAGAAACAGCTGCGTTTTGAATTTGTCGATACGCTTTTTTCCATGAGTATCGGGTGGGCGATCAACAGTGCCATGATCCTTTTGGCGGCAGCGACCTTTTTCGTTCACGGCGTCAGCGTCAGTGAATTGCAGCAGGCACAGGAGCTGCTGGTGCCGCTTTTAGGTGCGAATGCCGCACATATTTTTGCGATAGCGTTGCTTTTTGCCGGTATTGCTTCTACGACTACGGCAGGCATGGCAGGCGTTACCATTTTTTCCGGTATGTTCGGCGAACCTTACGATATGAAGGATATTCATTCACGGGTCGGTCTGCTGCTGACTTTTGTCCCCGCCGTCATTATGCTGTACTTTATCAATGATCCTTTCTGGGGCTTGATCGTCAGCCAGATGCTGCTCAGCGTACAGCTGCCGCTGACTGTTTTCATGCAGATCTGGCTCACTTCTTCAAAAAAAGTTATGGGTGAATATGCTAATAAACCTTTTACCAAAGGCTTACTGTATGCGGTAGGTATCATCGTTACTGCGCTTAATCTGTATCTTTTATATGTCAGTCTGCAATAAGGAAATTCAAAATTACATATAAAAAATAAAAACGGTTCCGCAAATGTTTTGCAGTTCCAAATGTTTGCTCTGATATTTGGTGTGCATTTCAAAAGCGGGGCCGTTTTTATGCCGGATTTTGTAAAAAAAATATTTGTTTAGTAAATCAAAAGAAATTGTTTACGAGTTGTTTTAAAACATCCAGTCCAATTTTATATTACCGCTGAAACCTTTATTTTGTCCCAAATAGCCTTTGGCACCGATACTGAAAGTAAGAGGACTTTTAGCAGTGCTTTTGAATTTATAGCCTAATTCTACTATCCCGCTGGCACCTTTAAATGAAGGAGCATCTACTTTATAGCGACCTTCGACTGTAGCATTTACTTCGCCGCCAAATTCGTATTCGTAAGCCAGACCGGCATATAATTGCTGCAGCGCTGTCATTTTGTAGGTATATAGCGCCCCAATTCGTAAGCGGTGTGAGTCTACTCCTTTAAAATCATAAGTATGTCCGGCAATACTGGCAGTGTCGCCGCTGACGTGTGACCAAAAATATTTACTGTAAAGATCAAGCTTGGTTTGCTCACTCAATGCCATAATTTTTCCAAGCCCTAATTGAAATCCTACATATGGAGCTTTGGTTTTATAGTTAGCCTGATATTGACCTGCTGTAAGAGAATTTTTATAATCGTTTTCAGCAGAACCAAAACGCAGGGCCCCTTCGTAATAAATGCCATTGGATAATTTATACCGGCTCAAAACGCCGGCGCCATAGTATTTGCTCTTGCCGCTGCCATAAACTTCACCATCACCAAAATCGTTGTGAGTGCTGTAATTACCATGCCCATATTCAAAAAACGGTCCCCAGGTCAGCGTACCGTTGTTCAGGTTGTAGTCTTTGGCTATACCAAGGGCAATGTTCCAGCCGTGCATATCGACATGGCTGCCTGTTTCATAACGGTTTTTACCACCCTCCATACCTGCAAAGGGAATAAAAGTCCCGCTCTGGATAAGAGTTTCCGCTGCAGCTTTGCCGATACTGTCGCTGACAAGATTTGCGCCGCTGTTGATAAAACTTGCTGCCGCGGCCTGGCCTTCACTGAAAGATTTTGTTTGTGGCAGCAGTTCGTCGTCTTTTTTTGTGCTGATCAAAGTTGCTGTCAGTTTATTATCCGCATTTGTCAGTTCTACTTCGTGCAGGCTTTGCAGACTCACACCTTTAATGACATTACAGGAAACTGTTGTTGCGTCGGTCAGCAAACTACCTGAGTCCGTCTTGTTGATCAAATACAGACTGTCGCCAAGATTGAATCCTGTTGAAGCTGCGGTTGTTGTTATAGTAATAGTACTTCCCTTTAAATCAGTATCCGCATCGTTTTTATCAGCAATCGTCAATAAGGTATCTCCGGCGGTAATGTTATCGGGCAGATAAAAATTGAGCTTTGCAAAATTAACAATATTCTGAACTGTAACGTCTTTAGAATACCAGTTCAAAATATTATTGCTGATGGGTCCGGAAGCAGAGTAGCCGCCATATAAGGTTGCGCCGCTGAGATCGGGCGCATTGCGTACATTTATCACATTGTCCTGCGCTGTGCCTTTATTGGTATAACCGCCGTAAATTTTAGCGTTTGTGAAACTGCCGCCGTTGATGTCTACACTATTAGCGGTAGCGTTACCGGTCGTGTTACTCCTGCCTCCGTAAAGTTCGGTAGCAATATTGCCTCCGTTGATCGTAATATTATTTTCGGAGGCACTGCCTGTTGCCATTGCGTAACCGCCATAAACGTAGCTGCTGATGCTTCCCTGCTCAATAACAACCTGGTTTTTTAGGGCAGAACCGTTGCCTGCTTTTACTACGCCGCCATAGGTGAAGCTGCTTATTCCCTTAACGGCCCTGATGATAAGTTTGTTGTTACTGGCATCGCCCTGTTTCGAACCTGTGGCAACCATTCCGCCTGCTATTTCACTTGTAATGTTTACTTTAGCACTTTCAAATTCTATTATATTGCTGTCGGCATTACCATCTTTGGCGACACCGCCGTAGAGCATTGATAATCCATCAGTGTTGACATTTTTAAAGAAGATCTTGTTTGCTACAGCGTTGCCGGAGTCTGTTTTACCGCCACACAGTATATTGCCTGTGCCACATACCATAGAAGAGCCAGTTTCGGTCCAATTTACTTCGTTGCCAGTAGCATTACCAGATTTTGTATAGCCGCCATAGATCTCTCCAAATTTCTCGTCCCAATTATAACTTTTACTTTTGATGGTGACCTTATTATTTGAAGCGTTACCGTTAGCAGTATAACCACCAGAAACTGAGGATTTGCTTACAGCATTATCAAAAATCACTTCATTATTTGAAGCATTGCCTGAGGTAGTTTTACCACCGCATACTACTATTCCGGAGCTATCATATGACCAGGGAATGAATACGTTGTTGTTTAGGGTCAGTTTGTTGTTAGTCACGTTGCCATCAGTTGTTTCCCCGGCCGCTATCGGGCCGGATTCAGCACTGGAAATCACCTTGTTTTGATCTTTTACGTCTGCCGCATAAGCAGGCAAGTGATAATATGCAGTCAGTAAACAGTTGGTAGCTACAGAAGCTAAAACAACTCTGTATAGTTTTTTATCCATGTTAGTCACCCTTTCACCACTTCTAGTTGTAATATTATATCATCTTTGCCCCCCCACACAAGACAAACGGGGATAGCGGAAAACGGAATATAATAGCTGCTGTCATAATAACTTTCAGTAACAGAAGTCTTAAGGGCTGATTTTTACAGGAGTTTAGGATACGCTGCAAAGAAAGAAACAGCGGGTTGGGCAAAAAAACAAGGTACACATCAAAATCATTGATGTGTACCTTGTTTTTATGGTAGTATTTTACTTTTCAAATCAGTTTTTGTTGCCCAGCTGTTCCAGCATGGTGGCGACGCTGAAGGGCTTGTTTTCCAGTAAAGCATCGATACGCATGGTGATCAGCGGATGCTGGCTGAGTCTGCGTGCCGTAATAAGCGCTGCGCGCAGAGCCGGTGTCAGCTGTTCATGGCCCCATTCTTCGAGAATAATGGAAGCGGCGCCGCGGGGCCAGTCATAAATAGAAGTCAAGGCTGCCGTGACGATGGGGATTCCCGTTCCGGGATGTGTTTCCAGATATTTTAGCGGTATCAAAAGCGCTGTTTCCGACTGGGTATAGATATTGATATTTTTTTCGATGAAGGTCAGCACCTTTTGCGGTCGTTCGTCATTTTCAAAGCCTAAAAGATAAGGAAACAAACCGCTTTCCAGAGGATGCTGTTTAAGATAATCGAAAAGACGTTCCCAGATGTCAATATCCAGTTCGAAAGCAAATTCGGCAATAGTATAGTCGACGCTGCCGTCTTTTTTGAATAACTGTTCCTGCACTTCCTGCTGCCAGTCACGGCTGTAGATCAGCTTTTCACAGCGGCTCACCAGTTCGTGGCAGGTGTTGGACGGCAGTGCTGCCCAGTTATTGTCAGTGATCAGTTTTTGCAAGCCAATGGAAAGATTGATGATACCTATCAAATCGGCAGGACTGCCGGCGTAGCGTTCTGCATGGCGCAGCAGTTCGCGGATCAGCGTTTCGGTGTCGATGCCGCTGATGTCGATATAAGTGGGGTCTCCTTTGCCAATGTAGTAACGGTCGAGCATCATGACAAAATTATTGATGATCAGAAGACAGCCGCGGTAAGTTTTGTAGTCCAGCTGCTGCTGGTGCAAATGGTGCAGCAGCTGTCCCTTCCGCATTACGACCAGGCAGACCGGCGCATAATCTATTTCGATTTCGCAGCCGTGGCGCAGCAGCCAGAATTCCTGTTCCTCTGCTGTACATTCGAGGTCATACAGAGTGAAGATCCGGCCCCAGCCTTTGGTAGAACGCACCAGTTCCCACAATTCTTCCTGTGGAGCGATGTTGTTGATACGGTAGGCAAAGGTCAGGAAAAAGGTGAATTCTTCACAGCGGCAGAGATCGACCAGATCGTCCCAGAGATTTTCGGAATGTTCACGGCGCAGTGTTTCCAGGCCAAAGACAGCCAGCAGCACGATAGCATATTTGACCAGCTCGCGTTTGTGCGCAGTATACAGCCAGTCTTCTGCCAGTGCCAGCAGTGCTTCAGGCACTTCGTCTTCTGACAGCAGTTCTACTAACGGGTCGCAGATACTGACGCATAAGATTTTGGTCAGGGCTTCTTCCAAAACGGCCTTTGCTGCAGCAGAAGGTTCGTCGGCATAGGCCAGCAGCATACTGCAGACGGCTTCGGCGCCGGGAAGATCAGGCGGCATTTCGGCAGTGTAGATATAGGCGTCGTCACTGCCTAAGGGACGCGGTAAGGATGGCGTTGGGTCGTCGATCAGTGCTCCGCCCTGATAAATGCCGTTTTCATCTATGTGTTCGATTATATAAGCAAAAATACTCAGTTCATTTTTAGTCATAAAATTACTTCCCCGGTTTCCTGAAATTATGCCTATTATACCACATGCGGTTATTATTGGCAGAAAAAAATGCCCTGCTTTTGCAGGGCATTTACTGTTTAAGTTTAGAAGGTTACAGGTTCGCCGTAATAAGCACAGGCCAGCACTTTCTTCAGGCCTTCGGCATCAATAGGCCGTGGATTGGAGGCGGTGCAGGGGTCGAGGACCGCATTGGCAGCAATCTCATCTGCATGCTGATTGAACAGTTCCTCGCTGACGCCGTTTTCTTTGTAGGTCTGGGCGATACCCAGTTTTTTGTTTAAATCTTTGATAGAGTCGATCAAAGCGTCGGTCAGCTGTTTATCAGTGCTGCCGGGAAGTCCCAGTATCCGTGCGATAGTTGCATACCTGTCGGCACAGACCTTAGCGTTATACTGGATAACGAAGGGCAGCAGGATAGCATTGCAGCAGCCGTGCGGAATATCGAACATAGCCCCGGTTTTATGGGCCAGGCTGTGGGCAATACCCAGAAGCGCATTCGAGAAGGCCATACCAGCCAGGCATTGGGCGATATGCATCTTACCGCGGGCAGCTTTATCGCCGTAATAGCTGTCTATCAAACTGTCATAAATATCGCTGATAGCTTTTAACGCCAGCGGATCGGAAAAATCACTGCGCGCAGAAGCGACATAAGCTTCGATCGCGTGGGTTAAAGCATCCATGCCGGTGTGGGCGGTCAGGGTTTTCGGCATAGTCAGGGGAATATCGGTATCCAGAATTGCAATATCCGGAGTGATCTCAAAATCAGCCAGCGGATATTTGATATTGGTAGCGTAATCAGTGATAACTGAGAACGCTGTTACTTCGGTCGCCGTACCGCTGGTAGAAGGGATTGCCACGAAGATTGCTTTATTTCTGAGTTTGGGAATGTTGAAAGGTTTTTTGATTTCTTCAAAGGTTGCTTCAGGGTGTTCGTAAAAGACCCACATGGCTTTCGCCGCATCTATAGGTGAACCGCCGCCAATGGCGACGATAACGTCAGGCAGGAATTTGCGCATTGCCGCCGCGCCTTTGAAAACGGTCTCAATGGATGGGTCCGGTTCGATGCCTTCAAAAAGCTGGGTTTCCATACCGATACCATGCAGAATGTTTTCGACTTTTTCTAAAAAGCCGCCACGTTTCATGGAACTGCCGCCGGTCAGGATCATTGCCTTTTTGTACCCTTCCAGATTTTTTAATTCTTCGATTGCGCCTGCGCCATAATAAATATCGCGCGGTAAAGTAAATCGTGCCATAGCTTGACACCTCCTAAAATAATTTGCCTTGATACCTTTATTATAACATTTTGAATACAATATACAACGTGCTGTAGAAAGATAAAAAGTTAAATAATTGTAAACTATAGCAAACTTGCTGGAGGTATCGTTTATAGTAAAAGCAGTTTACAAATTAAGGAAATTTTTGAAGCTGTGGATGAAGTGGCGCGACACGGGAATTTCTTTTTCCGGGCAGTTTTCAACAGTCAGGATATAGGTGTCATTAAACCAGGGAATGATTTCACGCACTTTGTTCATATTGACGATATAGCTTTTGTGGGTGCGCAGAAAGCCGCAGGGATTCAGTTTTTCTTCTAAAACTTTTAAGGGCAGGTTTGATTCCAGAATACCTTTGCTGGTATAGATCAGGATTTTTTTGCCGGCATCAGTTTTAATGAGATAAATTTCTTCTTTGGGGTCAAAGACCAGCAGTTTATTGTCAGCCCAAAGGGAGAGCCTGATAGGAAAATCACTGCGGGCCGGTGCTTGCTGCTGCAGCTGGTCCTGCAGCGCCTTTTGTAATTTTAGAACTGTAGCCTGCAGTCTTGTTTGTGTATAAGGCTTCAGGATATAGTCGAAAGCTTCCAGTTCAAAGGCACGTACAGCAAATTGGTCAAAACCGGTGGAAAAGATTATTTTGGGAGGCTGCGGCAAAGAACGGAGTTTTTCGGCAACGGTCAAACCATCCAGAACAGGCATTTCGATATCCAGAAAAACCGCGTCGGCAGTATTAGCTGAAAAATAATCGAGTACTGCCTGCCCGTGTTCACATTCGGCGGTAATTTTTACTTTGCCGCCGGCTTCCAGTAAGCTGCGTAATTCCTGGCGAGCCGGAAATTCATCATCGGCGATAACTATTTTCAGCATTTTAATCCTCCTCCTGTTTGGGTATTGTAAAACTGACAGTGGTACCTGTACCATAGGTGCTGGTTATCCGCAGGCCGTTGTCAGGACCATAGATTGCCAGCAGGCGTTTGTTGATATTGACGAGACCGATCGATTTACGGTCAGGAGCGTCCTGAAGCAGAGAATCCAGTTTTGCCGCCGGGATACCGATACCATCGTCGTGGACAGCAATAAAAAAATAATCGCTGCAGTTTTTGACAGTTATAGTGATGGTTCCGCCGTCTAATTTTGGATGCAGGCCATGCTTGACGGAATTTTCGATAATAGGCTGCAGGATCAGGGCAGGGACCTTGAAAAAGGCTGTGTCGTCGATATCGTAATTTATTTTCAGCCTGTCACCAAAACGGGCCATTTCGATATTGATATAAGCATTGATATGCTGCAGTTCCTGACGCAGGGAAATCAATGTATTGGGATCGGCGAGATTTTGACGGTAATAATCAGCCAGATAGTTGATGAGTTTTTTTGCGGTCTGAGGCTGGACGCCGCAGTAATAGCTGATCGTATTCAGGGCGTTGAACAGGAAATGCGGGTTGATCTGTGCCTGCAGAGCTTTGATTTCCGCATCGGCCAGCAGCTTGGTGCGTTCCTTGATCTGATTGATCTCGATATGGGTCGAAAGCATGGCTGCAATGCCTTCGGCAAGCCTTGTTTCAAAAGCCGACATTGCTTCGGCAACGATGTGCCCTACAAAGAGATAGCCGATCGTGGCAGTGCCGTTTGTGACTGGCAGGGCTAGATAAGATGTCAGTACTGTCAGCTTTTCGTTGGCTGGGCAAAATTTTTCTGCCAGTAATGCTTCTATATCTTCCTGCAGATAGGTCAGAAACGGCTGTTCCTGTTCACAGGCGGTGCAGCCAAGCAGCTGCGAATTGGAGGTAATACAGACAACGTCAAAGGATTTGACGTTTTGCAGGATACTTTCAGTGATTTTTTGAGCGGCCTTTTGGTCAAAGCCATTCTGCAAAACAGAAATCGAGCTGTTAGTGATGTTCAGCGCTATCTTTGCAGCCAGACCTTCAAGGATATCTTTCTGTTTGTAACTGTCTTTGATAAGCCCGATAAAACAGCCGGTACCCAGCGCTGTTGTGATCATTACCTGCAGAGCGCAGTCTTCGATCGCAGGTGTAAATTTATAAGGATAACAAAACAGGGCCAGCAAAATGATGTGACTGGCAGCGAAAATAAAACTGATCCCGATGGCGTGGGGCAGCATTTCTTTTTTTTGTTTGAGCCAGGCTGATAAAAATCCGGACAACAGACCTTCGATGAGGAAAAAACAGCCGCTGACAAGCGCCGCTTTGGTATGGATCAAGAGAATATAGTGGCCGGCGATCAGCAGTGCGACAGCAAAACCGATCAAGGGACCGCTGACCAGACCGGCAACGATGATAAAGATAGAACTGGTGTTGATGAGCCAGCTTTCGCCCCACAAAGACCAGTAGGTATTGAGGATGCCCAGCAATGAAAAAAACGCAATGATATGGAGCCTGTTTTTCCAGGAATAGTGCTGTTGGAATAAAGTAGCGTGAAAAAAAGCGGTCCGGCTGCAGATAAAGAAAATTATCAAAAAAACTGCCAGACCAAACCATAAATGGCTCATTGTCTGATAAAGGAAGGTCAGCATGATTTTACTCCTTATAAGAGCAGAATCAGGCATCTTAATGCCGATTTTGTCATCTTGTTCCATTTTTGTTCTAAAAGCAGTGTTTTATGTTATTTTTAATGTAGGAGGCTGACTGTGTTTGTCAGATTGATTTTATTATATAAAAGTTTAGTTATACATACAAGAAACATCTTTATTCCATTATGGAGGGAGGGCAGGTTGTAATAAGCACGAAAGGAGAAATTTATTATGGATTTGAAAACGTGTCTGTACGTAGGTTTTGCTCTGTATACCGTATTTGTTATTTATGTTGGTTTTATTGGCTCGAAAAAGATCAAAGGACTGAGCGATTTTGCAGTTGCCAGTGAAAGTATGGGCCCAATATCATTAGGGCTGGCTTTTGCGGCTTCCTTCTTCAGCGCCGCCACTTTTCTTGGCTATGTCGGTTATGCTTATGCCTGGGGAGCCTCGGCATTATGGATATTTTTAGCTATTTTTGGCGGTTCTACGCTGGGCTTTATCGTCATTGCGAAAGGTGTGCGCGACAGCAATACTAAGATCAAGGCTTTATCCTTGCCGGACTGGCTGGGAGAAATGTACAAAAGTGATTTTTTGAGAGCTTTGGTCTCGATCATCGTAATGATCCAGATGTTTTATGTAGCCGGGCAGTTATCAGCCGGCGGCACGCTTTTATCCGGTTTGCTGGATATAGATTACAGCACTGCCGTTATCGCCGTGACCGTAGTCACTATCGTTTATGTTACTTTAGGCGGCTTGTTTGCCGACGTTTATACCAGTATCGGTCAAACCTGTCTGATGATGTTTGCCGGTGTGATCGTCTTTTTATCGGGATTTTTTTTCTTCAAGGGCGGTATTACTGAAGTCAGTACGATCATTGCCGCACGTGATCCGTTCCTTACTGCGGTCATTAATCCTAATTCCCTGCACATGTACAGCTATGCTACTGTTTTCGGCGTTATTCTGATCGAATTTGCTTTTTCGGGACAGCCGCAGCTGCTGACGAAAATTTTGGCCTTAAAAGACCCGAAAGATATGAAGAAAATGATCTGGACCTGGATCGTAGCTTCGTTCTGCTGCATGCTGGTAATTTTCGGCGGGTTGTATATGCTGGCGCTGAATCCAAATCTCCAGCAGCCTGACTATGCTGTAGTCGAATATGTCAAAGCCTATTTCCATCCGATCATCAGCACGCTGCTGGCAGTTTCGATCGTAGCGGCATTGATGTCGACGGCCTGCGGGTTGCTGCTGGTTATGACGACCTGTATCGCCAATGACCTGTTCATCAAAACGCTGGTCAAGCGTAAAATCATAGATATGCCGCAGGAAAAAGCTCAGCGGATCGCATTTATGATGACGAAGATCCTGCCGGCTGTTTTTGGTATCATCTGTGTTTTGATGACGCTGCATCCACCGCAATTCATGGGCGTCATGGTCTGGATCGGTATTTCCGGCGTTGCTTCAGCTACTTTGGCGCCGATGTTGATCGCTATTATCTGGCCCGAACGGATCAATGCTACAGCTGCTATCTGGGGCGCTATTGCCGGTGAAGCAACTTATATGGCCGTCTATCTGTTTACTAATATCGAAAAAAGCGTTATGGCGGCCGGCGCCTGGGGCCTGATCGTTAGCTTTGCCGTCATGTGGCTCCTGTCTTCCAATAAGAAAAAACAACCGCAGCTGGCAGAAAAATGATTTGAAGTAAAGGATGTGATGTAAATGTTGTGGGCAAGTCCGATGTTAACAGTTTGGGCTATAGGCTGTGTTTTGACGCTTATAGTTTCATATATCCTTTTAGAAAAATGGTATTAAGGCAGGTGTAAATGATGAGGAAACCAAAAGTCGTAATTCTTGGTACCGGCGGTACGATCGCCGGCAAAGCTGGTTCTAATACGGAAATGACAGGGTATCAGGCAGGTGAACTGGGTATCCAGACGTTGATCGACGCTGTGCCGGAAATGCTGGAAGCGGCGGACGTCACTGGTGAACAGTTCTGCAATATCGGCAGCTTTGATATGACCAATGATATCTGGCTGAGCCTGAGCCGCCGCGTCAACGAACTCCTGCAGCAGCGGGATGTCGACGGCGTCGTGATCACACATGGTACAGATACGCTGGAAGAAACTGCATATTTTCTGAATCTGACTGTCAAAAACAGTAAACCTGTGGTTTTAGTCGGCGCTATGCGCCCGGCTACGGCAATGAGTGCGGATGGTCCGGTGAATCTGCTGAATGCAGTTACTTTAGCCGGCTCGCAGGAGGCGGTAGGTAAGGGCGTTTTGATCGCGATGAACGATCAGATCAATGGTGCCCGCGATGCGACTAAGACTAATACGACGCATGTAGAAACTTTTAAATCGTGGGAACTGGGTTATTTAGGGTATTTTCAAAATGGCAGGCCTGTCTTTTATAAAACAAGTCTGCGCCGGCATACGGCGGCAGTGGAATTCGATGTCAGCAAGGTGACTGCTTTGCCGCGGGTCGATATTATTTATCTGCATGTGAACTGTGATGCTGTTTTGGCACAGGCAGCAGTTGCGGCCGGGGCACAGGGGCTAGTCGTTGCGGCTTTTGGTCATGGCAACCTGCATATCGATATGAAGCCTGCCCTGATTAAGA